>Ga0209348_1001834_pt1 | contig 10198 bp, 7 predicted proteins | sample ETNvirenome_2_30_FD_184065 | JGI IMG/M metagenome (GOLD analysis project Ga0209348, IMG submission 184065) | Marine viral communities from the Pacific Ocean - ETNP_2_30 (SPAdes) (version 2) | ecosystem: Environmental > Aquatic > Marine > Oceanic | place: Pacific Ocean | collected 2013-06-22 | reverse complement strand
AGGGTTGTTTCATCATGAAATGATGTTTGGGCAAATACCTAAAGACACGAATTTGATTGCATCATTTAAAAATACAATGTTTTATGCAAGCTCTAAAAGCAGTCAGCTTACATTTTCTGCACCATTAAGGCCAGAAGAGATACCGATTGGAAACATTATAGAGATTGGAGACAGCATTGCGGGTCCAATAACCGCACTCTATGCGACAAGAAATGCCTTGGTTGTATTTAAACAACGCGGTGTATATTTAATTAAAGGTGATCCAGCACAAGGTTTCTTTTCAATCACCTTGTCAAAAGATGTTGGATGCATTGCCAGCAAAAGTGTGAAAGAAATACCGGGTCAGGGATTGTCTTTTTTTGGAACTGATGGCATTTTTCTATTGCAAGGCGCATTGGAAAATACAGGTACAATCACAAACCTTGTAAGAATCGGTCAGCCTATAAATGAAGAAGTTCGACGTATCAATCTTTCAGCAGCGCAATCCATAAGAACAGTCATCAACTATAAAGATCAAGAGTTTTGGATGTTGGTTCCAATGGATAGCTCATATTTGCCAAATACTCTATTGAAGTTTCATTATGAGATTGGTGAATGGAGTGTTGTTCCAAACTTTAAAATAAGGGATATGGTGACCACAGATGACCATCGTGGGTATGTATATCTGGCATCCATCGACAATCAAAATGCGTATTCGGGTTTGCATGTTTATTCTCATGGATATGATACAAAAGGTTCTCAATTTGATTTGGCTCCTAAATATGAAACAACCAATATGGCTCTTGGATCTGCTTACGATGCGTTTGAAGTATTAAGAGTTCAAGCGTTAGCGGTTGGATATGGTGAAAATGATTTGAACTTAAACTTCACGACAAATCGTGAAATGAACAGCGCGTACACAACTGTGTCAACTAAAAATCAAATGCGGCCATTAGAAGACATCAATGCACCAATATTTGGTACGGCAACATGGGATTCAACAGCAACATTTCATGAACATCGTCCTGTTCCTATTCGATACGATTTGACATCAATGCACAAAGGACCAGTACAAGAGATTCGATTTGAGTTCACTTCTGGGAAAAATAGACTACAAATTTTAAGTTATGAAATTGATGTTAGAATTGGTTCAAGACGAGAAGTTTTGACATTGACTGAAGCTTATGGTGGCACGTTGAAGAGGTGATGTATGGCATTCAAATACCGACAAGTAAAACCTGCTGATGGCGATATTATTGACCCAGAAGATTTAAATGCGAACAATCGTGAGTTCTCAAACGAGTTCAACGGATTTCTTGATCGTGACAATATTGATTTTCAAAGTTTGGAATCAAAACATTGTAAGAAAAATGCTTTCAACAAACTGTATTCAGACTTCAGAAACAATTCTATTACTGTTGATGGTAAGGATATAGATTGGCATCGAAATGCAAACACAAATGAAATTATTAATAGAGTTGTATTTGAGGCTGATACTGATGGCGTTTTGATTTGTGAATGGTCTGGAAGGTGGAAATTTGAAAGATCACTTTCAGCTACAAATCCTGATGTTGATACAGTAAATCTTGTGACATATCGAATCGTTGTACAAAACAACGAAGTCACCAGAATACATAGATCGGCAGACGCTAAAAAACAAAATTCAGGTTACATGTGTGGAGTGTTCGAAGTGTCTGCTGGCATCAATACGATTGATGTTGAAGCAAAGATATTTAAATCAAAAAACACAAACAGTGATAAAGTTGTTTGTGATTCATCGTTGGAAATTTTCGACAGAGAATTGGTTGTAAACTATAGGAAAAGATGATGGCTCATGTGAATCAAACATATTTTAAGAAAGGCGATTCACTTAGTTCATCTACTTACAATTCAAACATTGTTAATTGGAACACACTGGCGTCAACAATAAACTCTGATAATGTACGAGATCAAGGTTTAGACGTACATTCTTTTTCTGAAAACGCATCGACTAAGATTTTACAACAGTTAAAATTAAATCCACAGTTTGTGATTTTAGGACAAGATTTAGGTAGAACATTTAAATTAGATGGCATGACCATAAACAATGTTACTTTTGATAATGATGAAAGCTATCTATATCGTTGTTCAATAAATTATCAGTTGTTTGGAGACAGTGAAAATTCAACTGGTGCATTGTTCAATGATGAGTTGAGATTGCAAGTTAGATTTAAATGGAAACGCGGTGTTGCTGGAAATGCTGGTATTTTTAATTCCGGTGAACTGACATCAAGAGTTGTTCAGATTACTCATGATCTTTATGGTGTTCATTCATTTTCGGGAGACATAACGGTGTGTGTTCATCTTCATCGAGACAGATTGAACGGGTTTGATTTACATGAAATTTTAACACTCACACCCGATGTTACTATTTTAAATGATGGCAAATTACCTGATAATCCATCTGTTGAAATTACATCTTACTCAGCAAGTTTGACTCAATTTAAAGGCGGTGCATAGTGCCTTTAAATATGGACATAGCTTTAACTAACACTGTTATAAATGCTGAAGATATTGAAACCAATGTCAATCGAGTTGAATCATTTATTAATGGTGGAATTAAATCTTCTGATTATTTAGACAACTGGGTTGAGAGTACACATATAAGACCGCCACAATTTTTTGGCGCACCAGCACCAAGAACAGAGTTGGTTTCATCTGATGTTCATACTCGAAAAGTTGGTATCGAAAATGTTGATGCATTTCGATTGTGGAAAGACGTTTCATCTGATTCATATTTGCCGATTTCTGGTTTAGCAACAACTGTTCATGTATCTCCAGCAGTGCCGGGTAGCGTTGTTCCAGCAACAGTGTTGTGCAATTTCTATACAAGAGAGATGTCATTTGGCAAAGACACTTTAGCTGTAAATGTTGAAACAAACATTGGTTTACATGTTTTTGCTGAGTTCAATCTATTTGTTCAACGTGATGATGCGCCACCAATATTGCAACAAGGAACAAGACGGATTTTACATGCTGCTGGTGATTTAAGAATTGCATCTCAGAACTTTTCGATTGCAACAAAAGTGGATTTACAGACAGGGATAAATCATATTTATGTTGGTGTAAAAATTGTCAGTACATGTCCAGATGATAAAGCTTACAGACTTATTGTGGGTTCCAGAACATTAATTTGTGATGTACACTATTTGTGAGGTAAAAAATGGCAAGCTTAACAAAAGAACAACGAGAAGCACTTAGTAAATTTGAAGACGCACAAGGTGCTGATACACTGATGGGTGCTGCTGATACGGGTTTAAGTGCAGCAATGAGTGGAGCATCTGCTGGTATGGCAATCGGTGGTCCTGCTGGTGCTTTAATAGGTGCAGCGGGTGGTCTTGTCGTGGGTGGTCTAATCGGTGGATTTAAAGCTTATGAGCAAAACAAACAACTAACTGCTGCTCAGAAATCTGAAATGAAATTACAAAATCGCGCTCAAGCAGAACAAGAACGACAAACAATAAGAGACACAAGACGTGCAGCGTCTGATTTAAATCGAGCTTTCAAATCGAATCCGGCTGAAATATCAGGTACTGCTATGAGTCCCGGCATGTCATCTTTTGATGCATATAAGATTAGAAATTACGGGGGATAAAATGTCAACTGCTTTAGGAACGCTGCTTGGTTTAGCTGAACAAATACCTAAAAAACCTTTTATATCTGGCTCACAAATTAAATATTTGGGTGGACAAATTGAAGCGGAAGGCAATCAAGCATCTGATTATGAATATTTTAAAGGACCAATGGGTGGTTTTTTGGCGATTCATAAATCTCAATCCAAACTTATACAAGAAAGAAAACAAAACCGGTTTCACACACCGATACCACAACCTTCTGCCGATGAATTAAATAAAAGGGATCTAAGGCCAGATAGCACTTACTTCAAAGATGAAGGTCAGGCTGAAGTTTCAGCACCTTTATTAAGACAAGCCGAGCCAACATCAGTTGATCAAAATGTATTACCACCTAAACAAGATCCAGTAACCCCATCGGCAAGAGAGCAAACAACCATAGAGCCGCTACAAGCAAGTGTAAGTCCAGCCCCAGTTCCTCCACAAGCTCCAGCCCCAGCCCCAGCCCCGGCAACTGTTGGACAGTTTTTAAATCCTGAACAACGCGCAGCACTTCAAAAATACAGTCCAATTCAAACACCACAATTTAGCCCGATTGTTGAAAGACCATTAGACATTCCACAAGTAAATCAACAAGTAAATCAACAACAGCCTGTATCTCAGCCTCGATTTACACAGGGAACTGGTATCGCCCAACAACAGCCTGTGCCTCAACCCGATGCGATTGATTTGAGGATTCAAGAAATTGAACAAAGGCGGCAAGCAGCAGCCTCAAAAGAAGAACGCCCAACAGATTTAATGGAACTTGATTCAGAAGGTAATAGGCAATTTAGCGCACACATAGCATTTGCTGATAAACCTATAAACAACGTCGATGATTTTTTACAGGTCTATTCTTTCGATACAAAAGATGGTATGGAAAAACCTTTTGATAAGGATAATCCAGAACACGTCATGCAGTTGCAGACACTTTTAAGAAAAGAAGGTGTATTAAAGAAAGATATTAAGACAAATGAAAATCCAATAAATGGAACATTTGATGCTAAAACAGAAAATGCTTTAAAGAATTACATAAATTCACATACAGATAAAACATTTGGAAATATACATGAAGAGCTAAATAAACCACAAAGGCTTGGTGGGCGAACTGCAACAATAATAGAAGAAGCGACAGAAGAACCAGCAGAAGAACCAGCAGAAGAATTTAAAGACGCATTAAAAGATGTTCCAGATCCATCTACGGAAACAAGTAATCAAGAGACAAGTCGAGAACTTCTACCAGAAGAAGTGTTAGAACTTGATGAACAAGGAAGGAGACAATTTGCTACAAACATAACGTATGCTGATAAACCTATAAACAACGTCGATGATTTTTTACAGGTCTATTCTTTCAATACAAAAGATGATATGGATATGCCTTTTGATAAGGACAATCCAGATCATGTCGAGCAGTTGCAGGAAAGGTTGGTTCAAAAAGGTCTTCTTGGAGGTCGAAAACCAGTTGACGGTAAGTATGGAAGAAAAACTGAAGCAGCATTGAAAAAATTTATTGATCAAAGTGGTAATAAAAGTTTTGGAAGTTTACATGGCGATTTGGTTCTGGGAATTGCACCAACTGCTGCTAATGAAGCATCTGAAAAATCAAAAATCACAATAAAAGAACCGGGCTATTACGATAATTTTTTTGCTACTTATGACCCGGCAAATTTAGATAAAGGTAAAATTGGCGCACTTCAAATGTTTTTAGCTGAACAGGGTATTAATTTAGATGGTTCTGTTGAAGACGCATCTGTGATTGGCGCAGTAGAAAGTGGTGCAATGCCAACAAAAGGTTTGGGTAAATACGGACCAAGAACCAAAGCTGGCGTAAAAGCATTACAAAGAAAACTTGGCCTTAAAGATACTGGCAAGTTTGATAAAAATACTATTGAAGCTTTTAAAAAGTTTGAAATTGAAGAATACAATAAGAAAATTGTAGGAATCAAAGTTGGATCTGATCCAAATATTTTTGGGGCTGCACCAAAAGCGGCTGGAGCATTGGCTGCTGATGGTGGTGCTGCAACAGCAGTTCCAGATAACATTGAAGGCGTTAAAGACGAACGCGAAGGATTTTTTGATCGTCCCGGTTCTAAAATGTTTGCTGTTACGGGTGGATTATTGGCGGCAGAGGCTGTCAAATCACTTCTGGGTCTTGGTTTTGGACCAGCAGCCACCTATGCAGATAAGCGAATTGAAGAGCTACAAAAGCTTGAAAAAGATGACTTTAGAGACAGAGCGGCAGAAAAATTAGAACGTAAAGAAGGAATGGCTGCTGTTAGAGGGTTGGGTGCATCTGCCTTGCGAGAACAAGAGAAATCACAAGCATTGATGCCATCAACATCAGCGGGGCAATTGCAGAGAATGAGAGAAGGTTCTCAGCGACAAATGTACAAAGCTGCCTTGGATTTAGAGCGTGATGTACAGGCCCGTAAAATGGCCAGAAGCGCACAGAATAAAAGAGAACTTGAGCAAATGCTTCAATATAAGCAGATGAAGCAAGACACCGCTTTAAATCGACTTATGGCTGGCGCAACACAACTTGCGGGTCAATATGGAAAGATTGTTGCTGCTGAAGCTGATGTTCGAAACTATGACCCAGTAAAGATGGCCAAGCGGTATCAAAAAGAACTTGGCATGTCTGTTGAAGATTCTGTAAAGCTTGCAAATCAATATGCCAAGATGGGCATACAGAGTAAAAGATATGATACCGCAATGAAAGCACTGGAAAAAGGCGAAAGAGCAGACAGTGATTATATGAAAAGTTTGTTGGGTTTAGAATAATAGGAGTTCAAAATGGCAATCATTCAACCTTTTTTTGCACCAGTACCAGACAATAGCTTGCCGTTGTTCTCTTCTTTTATGAACGGATTTATGCAAGAGCGAGAGAAGATGAACAACTTCGCAATGAGAGCCTTTCTTGAAAAGCAATCACCAGAGTTTTTAGACGCTCATATAAAACAAACCAATGAAAGAATTATTGAGCTTGAAAAAATAAATGCCGACTTAACGATGAAAGGTATGGAAGAGGCAAACAAATTAAATATGGCTCTGCTGAAAAGATATAAAATTAGATCCTCTGGGTATCGTACAGGTGTTAGTGCGGCAACACGATACAAAGAGACAAATAAGATAAAAAAAGCACTTTTAACTCAGAAACAAAATTTCAATAAAAATATCGAAAATTTAACAACACGCACAAATGAAATTGTAAACGGTTTTAGCGATAAACATGGTGACAAAGTAATAGAAGCGGTTCATGGTCTTAAACCCACAAGAACGGATGTTGAATCTTTAAGTGCAGATCCATCTAAATGGACACAAGGAGACATCGTACAAAAAATTATTATTCCAATTGTTGATGACATACAGGGTTATTCGGGGTCTTATGAAAAAGCCAGTCCAATATTAAAACAACAAATGGCTACTGTTGTTTTAGAAGGCTATTACACCACTATGGGGAAAAGATCAACGCAAAATAAAACTGAAAATGATGCAATTCAGATGTTTAGTGAAACAAGTGGTGAATATGGCAATGAACAAAAAGAGGCAGCTTTTCACGACATTGTGAGAGGTATGATCGGTGAACCTAAGTTTAATGATTGGAAGACAGGTTCTGCAAATTCAGCAGACGGAAAATTTGGAGAAAATGTTTTAAAGAAAAAAACAGCAGAGTTTGTAAAAAAGTACAGACAAAAACGTCAAGGTATTACGCAACTTAATTACGCAGATCATGAAAAGTTGAAATCCGATATTTTGAGCGGAATGCCTGACCATGGAAAATTAGTCAGTATAAAAATGGATTTAGAGAGAATAGAAAACAGTCCAGATTTTGTGGCTGCAATTAAAAAAATGAGAAAAGGTGAAGCTTTAAGTCCCAGTGAAAAAAACAAACTTACATTACATCGTAAAACAAAAGCAAACTATACAGATGTTTCAGAAGTAGTCTTAAGAAGATTTGTACCTGCTGGAAAAAAAGGAAAGTTTAAAGTAAATCATGCCGACTTCATAAAAGCAATGGGTACATTAGATCCCGGTTTAGCTTCTGCATTTTTGGGTGAAAAATTACCAGAGGGCGCAATACCAGCGGCAACAAAACCTATACAAGATCAATTAAAGAGATTGAGAAATGAATTGAAAGGCTTGAGGATGCGTAGAGAACTTATTTATGAAGATTCTCTAAAAGGTGCTGAAAGATTCTTTAGTGGATTTAAAAGTAATTATTTATTGGAAACGCCATTCAAAAGACCCGGCAGAAGGGAAACTTTGGCATTGAAAAGCTTAGAAAATGAACGTCGAAGAATGACAACACCAAGAGGTAACAAAAGTCAAATATATCCAAACTTAGAGGTTGGAAACCCATACATGATTGATACAGGATTGTATCTTGGTGTAAACAATCAAAACATGCCGTTTGTACAATCGTCATTTAATGCGCCACCTAAAGTAGTTGATGCAAATGATCCCGATTTTGATTACTTAAATACACAGTTAAAGATTTTAAACAAACGTATAACTCTGTAGGTGATGTCATGATGATTGGAAAAATGGATGAAAAAATCATGGAAATGGAAGGCGAACGCAAAAAAGACACTGCGTATAAGTCATACATTACCGACAGATTTACAGTAGAAGATGTTGTGGAAACACCCAAGGGTTTGTGTGCCATGATTCATGATAAAGAGATGGATGACTCTGAGAAGTACCATGAAGGCGACAGGATTGCAGACGGAAAAATCCAAATGGTAGATAAAGATGGTGTCGTATTTAAATCACCAAAGGCCAAAATACCACCGTTTACTTTACGGAACAAAAAAGAATTGATGCCCATCAAAGGCGATAAAATGAAAATGAAACGCCAAGAAATGGATGATGAACTCATGATGCAAGAATACGATGAACCTGCTGTCATGACAATTTCAATAATAAAAGACGCAGACGCATATTAGTTGAGTTAAATCAACAAAACTGCTACAATACTTAAAGCATAGGAGCAAAACTATGGCTGATGCCTCTGCTGGTGATGTCGCCAATTGGCTCGATGAAAATCGAGAAAAAATAATGGACTTGACTCCAATGGATGCCGAAGAGTTGATTAAAATGGAGTACGGCTCCATATCACAGAACGGTCTTGATGTTTTGCGACAAAATAAAGGTAGGATGGCGAACTTATCTTATCTTGAGAATGATGATGATTTTGTAAAGTACTATTATCCAAATTCTGAAATCATCAAGCCAGTTCCAGCAGATCCCGAAAAAGAACGTAAAAAGATAGAATTCCAAAAGAAGGTTGGCGGTGTTTTTGATACAGTCGTGATGGACAGTTTTGAAATTGTTGTTGATGGACCAAAAGATGTTCTTGCTGGTACAGTAGGTGAATTGCAAAAAAGTGAAGAGCGTATTGTTGATGGTAAACCACAACAGGTCTTTACTGTAAACACCTTTAGAGCCAAAGACCTTGGAGATGCAACACCCGAAGAACAACAAAGTGTTGCCGATTATTTAAAAGAGAATGAAGCTGATTTAACGACAATGGGTATTATTCAAAGAGACACTGACCCAGACGTAAGAAAATCTTTTCCATCTCTTGAAGTGACCAATGAATTGATGAATAATCCTGATTTGGCAAAAATAGCGGCATTATCAGACACAGCAGATTTAATACGAAACTATGCAGAGAAGCGTGTTGTACTTGAAAAACAAGCTAAAGCTGGTCGAATGACAGAAGAAGAAGAGAACAACATTAAGCAGAAAGCAACCCAGTATATTGTGAGTGGTATTTTAGGGTTAGCATCCGCTTCAAGTCAAGGACCAGTAACTTTAAATAGAAACAACATAATACAATATAGCAATTTCATTCGAAATCCTGAGAACAAAGCATTTCAAGCAGCTTTTAATAATGAATTTGGTAAAGATGCGCGGGGCCTTTCATTAATATCGTCAGTTGTAAATCCAAAAATTGCCCGTAATGTTTTACTGCAAACAAGAGATTCTAAGTACGATGAAATTAAAGGAAAAATTGGTGCTTCAAATGCGGCAAATTTAGGCATAACAGATCCTAAAAAACTCGATTCTAATGTTCATCATTACGAAGAATACTATACATACGCTCAAATGTTGCAGAATGCATCCGACGCCAGCTTACTTCAAAAGTTTGGAATGGCGATTGATAAGTTTGAAAAAATGGGAAGTGACAGGGCATTGAGTGTTGCTCGTCTTACCAGACCAGAGTTTTTTGAACGGGTAAATGAGCTATTGAAAAAACATGAGGCGATTCAAAAAGATCGAAGTGCAACAGTTTCAGAACTTGTGTCAGGGTATGCTCAAGATGACACTGAATCGACCAGAGAAAGCCAAAAGAAAATAATGTTGCAATCGGGTAAAATGCTTGCAATACAAGAACATCTTAAGAGCTATGTAAAGATTAATTTTGCTTTAGATCCAATTGCAGATACTGAGCTTGCAAATGCAATCGAATTGGCAAAAAGCTCGATTGATGATGATCAAAAAAGAACATTAGCAACCATTGCAATCAAACAATTATTGGAAAACCCAAAAGCTGAAACTATGCT
>Ga0209348_1001833_pt1 | contig 10200 bp, 14 predicted proteins | sample ETNvirenome_2_30_FD_184065 | JGI IMG/M metagenome (GOLD analysis project Ga0209348, IMG submission 184065) | Marine viral communities from the Pacific Ocean - ETNP_2_30 (SPAdes) (version 2) | ecosystem: Environmental > Aquatic > Marine > Oceanic | place: Pacific Ocean | collected 2013-06-22 | reverse complement strand
AACTCATAAAATTCCTTAAAAGGGGACAGTAGGTATGTGGTGGTGTACTGCCCCCATCTAAAGATTATATCATCGTTTAAACCAGGAAGGAAGACCTAAATGTGGACGTTTGTCGAACATATTATCTCTAGCTCCTGGTGTCTTACGATTGTTATAATGTAGAAAAACCTGTACACATTCTTTGCCTTTAAATTTTTCTCTCCAATGCTCTAACTCAACGCCTCTATAAACCAACATATCTCCTGGTTTTAGATCCACCCTAACACCTTTTGCTTTGCTGGCCGCTGTAATATTTTTTCCATCTGGCGCACCAACATTCTCATTAGGGCTTAAATATATCGGCCAATCATCACCACCAAGATTCATTGTAGTTGATATCTCACAAGAAAATCTGTCTTTGTGTCTTTTTAATTCATCACCTTTTTTATAAATTCTAGCGTATGTGTATGCAGGATATAATTTTAATCCTGTTGCTTTTTCCATACCTGGTTGACATTTAAGTAATAATGTCTCCATAGCCATATTTGCATATTGAGAATATGTATTTGGAATTTGTTCGTTTTTATTTTCATAATGACCTATGATATTTTCAAAGGGTGAAAAGTATCTTGCAGCTCTACAAGTATCATAAACTTGTTTCTGCATTCTAAAATAGTTTGCAATAAATGTAGCTAAATCTTTTGATATAGCTTGTTTAATAACTGTGTATTTATTTTTTTTAAACATCTTTAGCCATTTCTTTTGGAATAGCTGTAATATTCCAATGAATAAATCTAAATGGTTCTTTACCATGGTCCACTGCAAACTCATGTTCTAAATAACCTGGAAATATAATTAGAGTTCCTGGTTTTGGTTTTATATGAAATATTTCGTGACCAGGCCACACACCTTTTAAATCTGGTTTCATTTTTAATTTTGTTGTTCTTGCACCAGTCTTTGGTTCGTGAAATATTGGATATGATGTTTTATCACTAGCTTTTAAAAAATAAAAACCTGATACGTGTTGATTCCAATGTATGTGTGCAGAATGATGTCCTCCACCTTTTTTAGCAAACTCTTGTACCCATAATTCAGAAAACAAAGTTGTGTATTGTGACATATCATAACCTTGATGCTCTAAATACTCCCAAGACTTTTGACCAACATAATTTCTAAAATCTAAAAAATCGTTGTCAGCTGTTAGTGCTGTGGAATGATAGGATCTTCCAAAGTCGCCGTGTTCTTTTATAAATTTTTTTTCTCTTTTACGCGCATCAACGATATATTTATTACTAGCTTTGTTTAACGATTTAACAAACTCTGGTTTGTCCTCGCTCCATACTACAGTTGGAAAATAACTATTTATAAACATTATTTAAAAGGCCTCCCTAAATGCCATAACACAAGACTGTATCTTGTGCCTGATGTTACTGGTTTAACTCTATGCCACACAAAACTAGGAAATACAATAATAGATCCTTTTGGTAGTATCTCTTTACATTGTATTCTATGTTTTGATTCATCTCTCATGGGTGGATCATAGTTTCTAAAATCAAATTCTAGCTCACCACCTTTATATTCTGAACCATCTGTTAACTGACAAGTCATGGATAGTTTTCGAATTTTACCATGTTCTGGATTTCCTGGTCTATCATAAGGTTTATCCCAACTATCACAATGCCAATCATAATATTGATTCAATTTATATTTTGTAAATTGACAGGACTCACTTCTGTCCCAGTCAAAATTCCAACCAGCTCTCCTATTTGCTTCATGTACATAAGGATGTAATTCTTTGTATATCCATAAATCATTTAACCATACTAAATCTGATTTTCTTTTTTTCTGGATATTTTTAACTTCTTCTTTTGTTAATTTTTCTTTGTCATATCCACCTGTTCTTGCCATACTCTCTTTTTGTGCATTAGCATATTTAATAACTTCATCACAAAATTTAGGTGTAAGCACACCACTAAAATACCAATAGTAATTAGATATATTCATAGGTTATTGTTTGTACAAAATTTAAACTATCCTTTTGATTATTAGTTAAATAATACATATTAGTTGATGGAAACATAATAAACATATTATTTTTAAGTTCTATATCCCAAGATCTACCTTTACGTCTATTATCTTCATAATGTATTCTAACCATGCAGTTGTTGACTTTAACACCATAGAGTAATGTATAATCTGGTGAGTTACGTAAATCTACAGGATCTATATTTAATAAAGGAATTGTTGTTTCTTGAGGCTTATACATATTGCCCCACGTTTCTTTATTAATTAAATTAACACCATATTCAAGATTGAAATAATCTCGCATATAAGTATTCAACATATCCCAAGTTCGTGAGAATGGAAATTTTTTGTTTTGAATTATTGATTGTAAGATGTCACCTGACAACTTATCTCGGTCAATGTCCCAATCTTTAGGCATTGCCACATCACCATAATATAACGCTATTTCAGATAATACTTTCTTTTGCATACCACATACCTTTTTAAATTATGCCATTCGGTCTGTCAAGTCCCAGGATTGGCCTTCTTCATTCCAATCATAACGCCACGAATGTGTACCAGCTTGATTTTGTGAAGTTTGTTCTGCAGTTAATTCAGGAGCAGCACCGATTGGTGATTCCCAAATTGCAGTTGTAGTATTTTTTACCCAAGATGCATATGGTTTTTTAGGCCAAAAGATTTGATTATCTTCATCCCAAATATAACCTATACCTGCATAATTGCCTCTAAAAGGTGTACCACCTAATCTATGTGTATTAGCTGTTGTATTGTAAGATGTTTGAATCCACATTTGTGCAGGCCAGTTGTTGTGTGTTTCTAACCATTGTTGACCTACTGTTTCATCTTCAACGCCATCAGCGTTTAACATCTTATCATTATCCATAGTTAACACTTGAATAACTTTTCCGTTAGCTCCTAGTTTTGCAAAATGTGCCATAATGTTTCTCCTTATATATTAATTTTAAAGTTCAGTAAACACATATTAATTTTGAAATTGATACCTTATTATTACTACTCCTGAACCACCAGATCCTCCAGGTGAATCGCTTGTTGGAGTTCCAAAAGGAGGGCCTTCACTTCCTCCTCCACCTCCACCACCAGTGTTGGCTGTTCCGTCCATATCACTTAAAGGAGGTGCTGGGGGTGCACCTTTTCCTCCTCCTCCTGATCCGCCAGAAGGTTGTGGAGATGCGGCTAGAGGATAAGTTCCTCCACCACCACCGCCTGCGTAGAACGTAGCTGAACCAGTAATATCTAAAGGTGTTCCTGTACCACCTGCACCACCTGTAGAACCAGACCCAGCAGAACCAGCTCCACCATGTCCGCCTCCGCCACCACCTCCAGGATTACCAGATGCACCAGCACCTCCAGGATTTCCTTGGGGAACAGGTACAGAAGGAGTATTACCTGCTCCAGCTGACCCGCTTCTACCACCACCACCACCAGAACCACCAGTGCCTCCAGGATTATTACTACTTACTCCTGCGCCACCTAATCCACCTCCAGCGCTTGTTATTGTATCAAAACTTGAATCTGATCCTTTTGTTCCATCAGCAGCAGGTGCTCCAGGAGGGGCTGGAACTGTAGCAGGACCTAGACCTCCTGGTCCACCTGCACCGACTGTTATTGGATAACTTTGAACTGAAACTGGGTGACCTCCTGTTGATGGATTAGGATAAGAAAATCTCATACCACCTGCACCTCCTGCACCACCACCTCCACATCCTGCTCCACCACCGCCACCACCAGCTACCACTAAATAATCTACTGTTGTTGACCCTGAAGCATTACCTAGTGCTGATACAGCAAAAGTTCCTGGGCCTGTAAAAGTATGTACTTTAAAATTTCCGCAAGGTGAATTTGTTACTGTTCCACCTGTTGCTGTTATAAATTCTGCTGTTGGTGTGTCGGATTGTAAACCTGAATCTGTCACCAACCATCCTCTTGTTGAATCTATGAAAACTAATGTTACCGCAATACCTTCTGTCTGTAATGTTGCATTAACAGTTGAGCCACCAATTTTATCTGAACCATTTTGAACTAATGTTAATTTAGCAGTATCAAAAGTATTTCTATAATCTTTAAACCCTACAACTGCTCCTGCAGTTCCTGCAGGAAGATTGACTGATATTTGTCCACCATTAGTATCTACAAAATATCCCTCACCAGCAACCGCTGTAAAATTTGTTGTCTTAACTGTTGTTTGCCAGTTAACAGCACCTGTTGCTCCAAAACCATTTGCAGTTCCAGCGTTTGTTATTGTTGCACCAGCAGGGATAGTAAATGTGTCTCCACTATCTCCTAATGTGACTGTACCACACGCTGTTCTTGGACTAATTTTATTTACTTTTATTTCACTCATAATTTACCTATTGAAATTTATACCTTATTATTACAATACCACTTCCACCAAGTTTACCTGCTTCACTTCCAGATCCGCCACCGCCGCCACCGCCGCCAGTGTTAACCGTTCCAACTGTAGCGCAAGAACCTGGAGATCCTCTTCCACCAGTTCCACCACCACCAGAACCACCAGTGCCTAAAGGTGCTGGTCCATAAACACCGCCGCCACCACCACCAGCTCTTGTTACTGGACTTCCAGTAATATTTGATTCTGCACCATTTCCACCAGGTCCACCACCATTTGGTGGTCCATCTGATCCACACGTAAGTGCTCCTCCACCACCTCCAGCTCCATCTGGATTACTTGAACCTGGGTTTCCATCTCCACCATCTTTTCCTTGTGCAGGACTAACAGAGGGTGTATTACCAGACCCTCCACTCCCTTTTCCTGCAGGAGAACTACCTCTATATTCACCACCTCCACCTCCAGATCCTCCATTAAGACCCGGTCTATTAGGTGCACACGCTGTACCACCACCTCCGCCGCCACCACCGGCTGATGTTATTGTTGAAAAAGTTGAAACACCTCCACTACCTCCCTGTCGAGGGCTACTACCAGAGGGACCAGCTGTTCCAGCAGCTCCTACTGTAATTGGGTAAGCTTGAACTGATACAGGCAATCCGCCTGATGGTGCTGCTAGGGGACTTGCCACATAACAATCTGATGATGACTTTCCTTCTCTAAAACCACCAGCGCCTCCGCCACCACCACCTTCAGCGCCTCCGCCTCCGCCGCCACCACCGACAATTACATATGAAACGGAGTTAGAACCAGCACTTGTACCTGCGTTTGATACAGTAAAAGTTCCAGGTCCCGTAAAGGTATGAATTTTAAAATCCCCTGATTCTGTTTCTGTTCCACCAGTTGCTTTTACAAATAAATTTTGAACATCAGCAGGATCAGCTGTTGCAACATTTTGAAAACCAGTTGTTGCATCCACAAATACTAATTGAATTGCTGTATTAGCTTTAGCTATTTCTAGATTATCTGTTCCACCATTAATTTTATTACTATTTCTATTAATTGTTATTGCATTAGTTCCAGCACTTCCATTATAATCTGAAACAACAACCATATCACCAGCGCTAGGTGATCCTGGAAGTGTAACAGTTACCGCTCCTCCACCTGTGTTAACAAAATAACCTTCTCCAGCTACTGCCGTAAAATCTGTTGTTTTAGGAGTTGTAATATAATCAACAGATCCAGTTTTACCAAAACCTGTTTGCGATGCACCAGATGCTAAAGCGATCGTATCACCACTAGCACCAATAGTAATAGTATTACTATTCTCGTTAATGATGTTCTGACCACATTGGTTTTGAACGTTGTTTACTTTAATTGTGCTAGTCATTATTGAAATTTATACCTTATTACTACGATTCCACTACCACCAGCTCCTGTTGTTACACTCGGTGCAGGAGAATCTGTTCCTCCGCCTCCACTACCTGTATTTGCTGTTCCGGACCCTGCTGCGCCTGGTCCTGATTGGTCACTATTATTTTCACCATTAGAACCATTACCTGCTCCAAAACCTGGAGTTCTTGGAGAACTTGGACCTGGTTCTGGTGATGGTGTTGAGCCAGTTGAATGGAACCCTCCTGTTCCTCCAATTTTACAACCTGTTTCACCATTAGAACCTCCACCTCCAGCTCTACCTACAGGGGATCCTGTTATTGTATTTGTTACACCTACACCACCATTACCACCTCTATTTTGTGCCCATGTAACAGTTTCACCTTGATCTCCAGCTCCACCGCCACCGCCACCTACGTTACCTGATGGTGAAGTGTTACTTCCTCCAGGATTTCCTTGAGGTGGAGTTACAGGAGGGTTATTTCCTGCACCACCTGTTGAACTAAATTTAGCGCTTCCGCCACCAGAGCCACCTACTAAACCATTTCTACTTGATGGAGTGCAACCTCCACCACCTCCACCCCCTGCTGATGTGATTGTTGAAAATGTAGAAACTGCACCACTATTACCAACATGATTTGAACAACTAGGACCACTTGCAGAAGGTTTACCTGCACCACCAGCACCAACTGTTATTGGAAAAGCTGTTGCTGTTACTGTTAAAGATGTTGCAGTTACTAAAGGTGTTGCTGTCCAACAACCTGAAACTGATGAACATTTAGATTCTCTAAATCCACCTGCTCCACCTCCACCACCTCCACCATTACCAACTCCACCACTTCCACCACCACCAATAACCATATAATCTACTTTTTGTGTAGTTGGACTATTACCTATTGCTGAAACGCAAAAAGTTCCTGGCCCTGTAAATGTATGGACTCTAAAATCTGTGCAAACAACTGATGTAGTCCCACCTGTGGCTGTTATAAAAGTTTGACCTACAACATTTGATGTTGAATCTTGAATATTTTTCCAACCTTCTATATCATCAACATAAACCAAAGTTACGGATTGTCCTTCTGTGCTTAATTTAGAATTTTCTGCAACACCTCCAATTTTTTGTGATCCATTTGGTGTTATTGTTAAATTATGTGTTTGAAAAGTATTTGTGTAGTCTACTACTGACACGATACTTCCTGGAGTTCCTGCAGGTAAGTTCATTGTAAAAGCACCACCAGAGGTATTTGCAAAAAATCCTTGGCCATTAACTGCTGTAAATGTGGTTGTCTTAATACTTCCTGTTTGCCAATCAACAGTTCCTGTTCTACCAAAACCAGATTGACTAGCACCAGTTCCTAATTGTACTGTATCACCAGATTCACCTAGTGTTAAAGTAGTTCCGCATTGTGGTGCAACTGTATTTACTTCTATTTTACTCATTATATTATTACCAATGTCCCTGTTACTGTTATTGTTTGTGTAAAGGTAACAGGACCCGCTAATACTGCAGACTCAATAATCATACCTTTTTGATCTATAACTTGAGCATGAGTATATATGTTTTCTGATCCAGGTTTATTACCTATGTATATTGTATCGTATAAACTATCCATTTATCCTCCTACGCACTAATTGAATCAACAACGCTAACATAAACATCAGCACTCGATGCAGTATCTGATTCTACTTTTAGTACATCAGTACTCTGCATTACAAATTTAGCACCACCTGAAACAAGCTCTACTGCACTGTTTGGTGGGATGCTTAAATCTTTGCAAATAAATCTTGTTTGTGATCCACCTACACTCACAAATACATCCATTGCAATTGCCGAGGTTACTTTGTTGGCTATCCTGATTCCAATAACTGCATCATTTGAATTTGCTGTAAACACAGTAGTAGCACTGTTTGTTGCTTCAACTGCGTATCTAGTAAAATCTTGTGCCATATTCCTCCTATAAAGCTATTGCCATTGCAACAGCAAATCCGTTACTTGCCGCTCCTACCGGCGTTCCAGTTGCATCTAAAAAAACTGACTTACTTGCAGGCATTGTACAAAACACACTTAATGTGCTTGAACCACCTGAATTAAAATCTATATTCGACGTATTACCTGAAGAGTTACTTAAAACTGTAGTTCGTGAAAGAGTATCTGGTGTTGCATCGGTTACAGTGCCAAGACCTATTTCAAAAAGGTTTGTACCTTCTTCGAATATAGCATAATAAGTTGTGTTACCAGTTCCAATTCCTGAAACAAAAGTTTTAAAACCTGTAACAGCACCTGCAAGGTTTATAGTTCCTGTGCCTTGTGATGTACTAGTTTCTCTTACTCTATCATTTAATACTAAAGCCATTTAATCTCCTATTAGCTCATGCTTATAATAGCATTAGCTGGTGTTGTTGGATCAGGGTAAGTAATTTTAAATGTACCATTCGTACAAGTTTTATCTCCACCGAAATCCAATACCACAACTAACGGATCACCCGTAGCTGTATCATTATAAATAGCTGCAAACGCTGCTGTGAACGTTGCACTTGACCAAGTTGAATCTCCAAAGTCAACTGAAGCAACAGCTGTTGAAGATGCAACTGCTTGCGAAGACAAAGATTGTCTTGAATAGTTACTTCCTCCACCTGTATTTACTTCGTTTGTTCCAGAGACTGTTGTGCTCGCCGTTGTATAAACAGAAGCAATTGATCCTGTGTATAGAGCTATTTTAAAATCATTTCCACCTGACGCGAAGTTGTGCACTCCTGAAAAGAGTTCTCCACGAAAAGAGTTTGGTATTACGTTAGCCATATTTTTATCTCCTTAATAATCTGATGGAAACGGTGATTTGAGAGCCGTACGAATAACTCCATCCTGATATTCGTCTCTGCGTCTTCTACCTTGTTGTTCGATAGAATACGTTTGTAAAGCATCATTGTATGCCTGTTGATAGTATTGTACCATATCTGGCGGACCTTTCAAGTACCCATATGCATTGACCAAGGACGCATACAAAAGTAGGTCCTGATATTTGTTAGACAAATATGTGCCATTGGTGCTTGGTGGTGCCGCTCCTGTAGTTACAGTTATACTTTCAGGTTGTTTGATGTAAGCTAAAGTTATCTCATATTGTGCATCTGGTGTAGGTGCGACTGCCCAAAAATTAGCGTCCCAGTTTGCATAATATTTAGGAAACCCTTGAGTTGTGCTAGGCGTATCATAATAAGTGGCCATATAAGAGGTATCTTTTTTTTCTAAAAATACTTGTTTTCCTGTAGATGTATCTTTGAGTTGGACATATCTAATAATTCTTAAATCAGATGGAATAGTTACATATCTATTTCCAGTTGTTAAAGTTGAAGTAGCATAAAATCTATTATCATCATTATCTGCTGATCTGTATATTCTATTTTCTGCATTTTTAATTAATGTATCTAAAACAGCATCAGTTAATACTGTGCTACTAACTTCTGTATAACTTCTAATATCGTCTCTTAAATTTGTTAGTGTGTAAGCCATTATACTATTCCTCTTCCTACTGGACTAAAATAAACATTTGGTCCACCACCAACTTCTGTTGCTGTTGCAGCCGTTGGTAACGTAAAAGTAAAACCTGTATTTACCGTAATTTGAGACGGCTCACCAGGATTATTTTTTGTTGTAGTTGTAATACTTGCTACGTTAAATGCACCAAAAACAGTTACACCAGCTGTGTGTGCAAACGCTGATGTAAGTGGTGGTGTTATACCTCTAAATGGAGCGTTGGTTGCTCTAGTTAAGTTTGAAAGTGTTTGTGTTCCTGTTGTATTAGTTTCATATTTTATAACTTCAAAATTTTTTTCTGGAACATAATTAGGATCTGTTGAAGCTGGAGATGAAAAACTTTGAATAAAAACAAAGCCTGACGATGGAAACTGACTTGTGCTATCACAAACAATAGTCGTAGATGAGTCTGTCATATTAGTTGCTAAAGTTGCAAATGGAGATAGTAAAACATTTGTTACACCTCCAACAGCATTGTCTGTAACATTTAAAAATGTAACTGCGTCTCCAACTTTTAATTGACAATTATCTAAAGTAACTGTGGCTGTTGTAGTTGCATTCATAGACAACGGATCAGGATTTAAAATACCTGGACTTGGTATCGATGGTGATCTAGGTCTTGCATGTTGTAAAGCTTGTGGGTCTGCACCATGTGGTTTAGGACTTACTTGTGGTGACTTTGGTTCAAACTCTGAAGTATGAACTCTAGCACCTGTCCACTCTACAACCATTTCTTGATATGGAAATGCCATTCCAGATCTATCTGAAATAAATTGTGCGTATTTACCTGATGAAAATTTTGCCATTATCCGTTACCTGGGTAATAAGTTTTTGGTGTTAAGAAAGAACTAGAAGGTGAACCATCTTCTGCTAACGCTCTTGCTAATTCATCTTCGTATAATAATTT
>Ga0209348_1001831_pt1 | contig 10203 bp, 18 predicted proteins | sample ETNvirenome_2_30_FD_184065 | JGI IMG/M metagenome (GOLD analysis project Ga0209348, IMG submission 184065) | Marine viral communities from the Pacific Ocean - ETNP_2_30 (SPAdes) (version 2) | ecosystem: Environmental > Aquatic > Marine > Oceanic | place: Pacific Ocean | collected 2013-06-22 | reverse complement strand
TCATGCGACCACCTCCACGTTAACAATCTTTTTTCGGCCTTCCTTGTCTTTCTGGATGTCTCCGCGAACCTTGAGCCCGGCCTCGTTAGCCTCTTCGCACCGGTCCCCGTTCTCGTCCCATGCGGCCAGCCAGCCGGCGCCGGTTAATATCTTGACGCGGTTCGCGGTCGGCCTTTCAAACTTCTGAATTTCCCATGACGTCCGGTTTTTATAGTGCCGGCCTGGAGTCGCTGGTTTATCACCTTCCAGACGAGTCACCATATCAATCATCTTGGCGCAAGCCATTTCGATTGTTTCCGGTTCGCGGATCATGACGTCCGGGTCTGAAGCCCGGATAACTGCTGCAATAATGTCTCTCATGATGAAAGCACCACCGTTCGCTTTTTAACGTCCCGAAGCGCTTTCTCGAGCTTCATAACGGCCGCACGCACGCCCTCAGGAGCCGGCGTTCCGTAGGTCATAAGTCCTGGATTCCATTTGGAAAGGTCTCTAAGAGCGCCCTCCATGGCGTCTACGAGAGTTAGAACGTTCTGGACGTCATCTCGAGGATATTCGGTCACGATCATCGCCCCCCCCTTTCGCGGATTTCAAGAGCCGCTAGAACGCAATGGTCGTGGACCTCGGGACCGCACGACTCCAGGCCGGCCGCAATGAGCCGGACCGTAGCGTCGACGATCGTGGTTTCGTTATGCTGTGCGAATGCGCGAATCGAATTCGCCATGAAAACGGGCAAAGCGATTTGCGTTCGCCCGTCCTCGTAAATGGGGATTTTCGTCCCCCCCGCGCTAAAAACCTCTAAAAGTTCCATACGGTCGATTTCCTCTCGTGGTAGAGCCGACCGGTGAAACCTTTCACCCATTATCGGCACTTTTATGTTAACACTACCAGTAGTCGACCGCGAGGAACGTTCAGCGTTAAATTTTTCGGCTTGCTTCAAGGCACGATCTCGGCCGCGTATCCCATGACCGGCCGAAATACCCATTTCACGCATGTCCCACTGCGCACCAGGTCGGGGGCATGCTCGCCAGATTCCAGAAATCAGCACTACGGCCCATTCTTGTAAATCATTCATGGCTAAGTGTTAACAAGCTGAACCGGCCGAAGCTAGTCTAAATCTGATGAACCAATGTTTTTTCGGATCGTGTAGGCCCGATCGAAATGCTTGTTTAATTGCCCCTGCGCGGCCTTAATTCGTTGCTCATGGTTTTTCAAATCTCGCTCAATGGCCGAAAGTCTCGAGTTCACCCTCCAGGCAAACGCGAAGATTCCAAGCATGGCCGGCCCGGCAATTCCCACCCCGATACTAATTAGATGATCCACGAGACGAGTCCTCAAATGATCCTGTTCAGCGCCTCTCGTCGCTTTTCACACCCGCATGAACGCCCGGTCACCTTTTCGTATTGCTTCGAAATTTTCTTGATTCCGAGCAAGCTGAAAACCTTTTCTAGCTTGTCGCCTAATTTGAAACCGGGGCGACTTTGACGAATGAATGCTCGAGCTTGCTTGTCGTTCATGTTATCACCGTGATCGAAACCTCACGGTTTCCAAGTTCATAAGCGCAACAAGTGCAAGTCGAGTCCTCATGGATTGCGGTTCCATGTTGCGCATTTGTTGCTCCAGGTCCGCATCCGTCCCAGTGCCAGCCGTTCACGCATTGCCCAAAGTAATTGGTTCCGCCTGTTGAATTAAAAAAACCTTGCCACCAATGCGAGCTGTAAAATCCAGGGTTTGTCGCTTCTACAGCGGCTTGCGTATCCGCTGGAACGCCGCAAGCATTTCCAAAAATGTAGTTCTGTGGCTTTGTTAACGTAACGATTCGAGCTTCTAAATCTTGAGGGCATTGCTTGCAACACTCAGGATGCGCACTAGATACCGGGGTACAGTCAGATGTCAACCCGCCGTCGACTTCTGTGCATCTATACCATTTCGCCGAACAATTCACCGAGTAGCTAACGGTCGATGAACTAATAGACAGATTCGAAGTCGCTAAAAGATTGCAATTTGGCGAAGTACACGCTCCCGGACCCCTTATCGACAACGAAAGCCGGTCGAATGTCCCTGTTGAGGTCGGAGTATGTAAACCTCTCAAGACCTCGTCGACGTTTGTTGAGTTGTAAACCTTCCAAGAACCAGCGTTCCAATTGTTTCCAAGCTGCGCACCAAACTGCCTGAGCTTCAATTCACGGGCATAGTCTGAATCACTAGGCGACGGGGTAGGCCATGCTCCAGCCTTGGCCCCGAAATAGTCATAGTCGTTTGGCGCCGATTCGCCATAGTTCAAGAATCCGCCGATGCAATAGCCCGAGTTTGGTAGCTCGGTTATGTGAATCAAGCCTGAACCATAAGAATCGACGAGTTCGCCCGATGGAATGAAAAAACGTTTCATAGAGACGCCAAGCGTCTTGGCCTCTATGACGTTTCCGCCTGCATCGGTGTAATTTCTTCGCCCTGAGCAACAATCCCAGAAATCGAAATCGGTTTCGCATGGGTCGGTATCGCAGCAACATACGCGGGAGAGATTCAAGAGGCTTTCTTTCCATGCTCGAACGCTGCTTTCACGGCTTCGACTTCTCTTTTCTTGTCTCCAGGACGCCGAATAAACAGCCCCCCCACTCCGCCTAGAACGCCGACCAGCAAGCCGCCACCAGGGACGAGGCTTGCATTTTCAGTCAATGCCTCGAGACCAGTATTTGCGACCGATTGCAAGAGTTCGAAGCGCTCACGGCCGGCCTCAATTTCCGCCGCCATACGGTCAGAATTGATCTGGACGAAAAGCTTCCATTCGTTCCAAGCCGCCTCGGCGTTTGAATAGCTGACCGATTCAGGAAGACCGATAGCTTCAGAAACCGGCGCCGGAACGTCGACCTTCACAAGCGAACCAAGATCGCATCCCTGAAGTAATGCCAGAACACCGCCAACAACCACAGCCAAACCAATGAAAAACCATGCTTTTTTATTCATTGCATCCCCATCAAACGCGCCTCGAGGCGCTGTATGTCTTGATTTAATCCCTTGATGACCTCAGCCTGGTGGGCTTGCCCGATTGAAAGACCCGAAAGCGAACGGTCGATCCTGAGATACCCCGCCGCGCAAGCCGTGAAAATTCCAAACGCAATGCCAACAAGCGCGAACCAGTCGCGCACCGAAAGCGAAACACGATTTCCATTTTCACGCGTCAACGTAATCCACCCAACAAAAATAGCCGTCGTCGGCATCATCAACGAAGGCACCTCTATAGATTTTCATAGCTCCCGAAGAACTATCTACACCGATGCCTGCTGAATTGACGTCGCTATCAAATGGCATCGATGTAATACGATTTGCGGCATAATTCCAAACGTAGCCACCGCACCCCACTATGAAAGAAACGCCAGAAGATTTTAGTTCCACATCCCCGGTTGGTCCTGAGCTATTGACTGCTTGATAGAACGACTCTCGATAGACGTCGACGAGTGCCGGAGTTCCGAGAAGAGGGTTCCAAACCTTTCCAACACGCACCCGATTAGACGTTCCTGGTTCGGGCATGAAGGGCATGGCGCGATTTACCCATGCCGACCCGGACCAACTCAAAAAGTCGTCAGCGCCTACGCTCGAGGTCGTGACGTCAGTCAAGTTTGAAATCGTGGCGTTTAGCGCTATCGAGCCTTTGGAAATGATTGGATTCGGCGTAGCGGTCAAACCCGTGCCAGCGGTCACCTGGGCGACACGCGTGGTCCCTGGAGGGACAGTCGGTTCCGTTCCGTTTTTTCTTTCGCCCGTTCTGAGAACGACCGGCGTGATTGAATTGTCAGCGTAGACGATCTGGCAATCGAACCTATTTGGCGTCGGGTCAAAAACGCCCGTATCGTCGGCCGTAAATGCAAACGACCAAACCGAACCGGAAAGAGACCCCGAGACCGAAAGCGTCGAATATCTGAAAACCGCTGAAGCCTGCGAAGTATCCAAACCGGATACCGCTAGGGTTTCAGGCGATCCGGGAGTGAATGAGGATCCGCCTACCGTAATCATGCGCAAGTCCCATCTATAGGGTTTGGAAAATTAAAGAGGAAAACAGGCTCGACCGTGCTTCCTATCTTCGCGTTTGTAGGAAAGCATAAAACCAGCCCGGAAGCTGGCCGAACGGTAAATCCGCTCGGGATATTGGAAGGGTCGAAACCGCTGGCATTCGTTGAGGTATTTGCTAATTCTGTCACGTTGATAGCTTTTGCCGTCCCCCCCCTATTCGTAAAGCCTGGAGCCGTATCCAGTGCCGCCGAACTAATTTGAAGGGGTTGAACCGTGTACAACCACCGATAATTTTCTCCGGATATCGTTGCCGACGTTTCAATTCTCGCAAGCGTGAAAGACGGTTTAAAAAAGTCGATCCCAGGATTTTGCGGATCAAACGCATTCATGAAAACAGCCCCGCCACATATGTTGCAGCGTCAGAACCGAGGACATCGGATAACGTCCAAGTCCCTTTTTTATATGGTTGACGCCATACGGCTTCGGCATGAAAAACCTTGATCGAAGTGCTTCCAGATCGCGTAATTTCTGTCAGGTTTTCTGATCCGCTATCCATCGCGATAATCATTTGGTTTCCCTCACCAGCCGTGCATAGCTCCTGCTCGAGATGGTTAAACCAGTCGCAAATGAATCTAAAAGTAGCACGTTGATAACCGTGCTTGATTTGCACGATTTCCATACTGTCAAAAAGCACCTTGGAACCAGCCCAGACCCCGAAAATAGTTCCGTCCGCCGCTCTTTTTCCTTGATGCGTGTAGGCAGTCGTCGAAGCTGCATCTACATCAAACGCGCCGTACACGTTGACCGTCAAACGTTGTTGATGAACCGATTTGGGCATCGGCCGACCGTTAACGTCGATGCGGGTTCCCGTAATTCTCAGATTTGAGGGGTTGGCATTGCTCCAGTCGGTATCGGATTCACTGGGCAAGCCGTCTAAGGAATCCCAGTCGATCCACGTTTGGGCTGTCCTGGAGATGCCCGTAAACATAATCTCGACGTCTCTTCGAGTGTTATTCGATACACCGGTCAGCTGACTGACTGGTCCGAGATAGCTGATATTGACGTCGACATAGTAGACCTGACTGGTACTCGTATTCGTCGACGCCGGCCGCGCTCCCGAATAGCTGTCGACGTACCAAACGAAAGTACCGGACGGTTGGAAAGAATTAGGAACCGACCCCGAAGGCAATGGCTTTCCGATGGGATACGCGCTCGTAAGCTGATCCCATAGCGTGTCAACCGTATCGCCCGATGATCCCGAGGCGCATACCAAAGTGATGACAGCGGCCGACGGGGCTTCATCCGTTATCGAAAACTTTCTCGAGCCCTGCTTTTCTGTAATTACCCAAGTCATGGACTCACCCCTAAATCACCGCTAAATCTGATTGTCCGATCTTTCATCCACTCTTTTGGAATTGGTTCCGCCATTCGATTGCCCGGCGATAGGAAATCCGTCATATGACGATCGAGGGTATTTGGCCCACCACCAACGCCGGTCAAATACTCCATTGCGTTCAATTTTCCGAGTTCATAAATGTTCCCACTAAACGGGCTGTAAAAGCTAACGTCAGACAGGAAATCAGACATTTTCCCGCTTGAAAATTGGATTCTATGTTGACGCATTTGCATATTAAGTTTTCGCATCATGTTACGCGGAGAATCTTCCATCAAATTTGCTGCGGAAGTGATTGCACCACCGATCGCACCGACTGCAAGTGCCGGACCTAAGGCAGCAAGTCCGGCCGCGCCAGCCCGAGCCGCCAACCCGCCACCGATCCCCATAGCAGCGCCGCCAACGTTTTTGAAATTCGAGCTTGCCTTTCGAGTCGTTGCGGCTGTCCTGTTTCCAAATTGGTTTACTTGAGAGGTTGCCGATTTCAAACCCGCGTCAAGCGCTCGAGTATCGGCCCCAACGTTCACCAGGAGCGACCCTAGACTTCTCGATTTTCCCGCCATGCCTGAACCTCTTGTTTCGCCTCTTCAAGCCGTTTCGAGTAATCAATCCAGAACACTAAATCCGCCGCTGGCCCGCTCATGACCTCACCGATCGGAACTCCTAGGGAGCGGCAGAACGCCCCAAGAGTCCCTACATAGGGTCGGGAATGTCGTACTCGAGCAAACTCGAAACCTCTTTCTCGAGCTTTAACAAGAGCGCTAGAGGCTCGGCCTTCACCTCTTCAAGACTTGCAAACGCCGGTTTACCATTCTCAAGAACGCAACGAAAAATGAGGAAACAAGCCTTTTCGAAATCCTGCATTTGGAGGGATTCCATCCAGTCAAGGCCCGTAGGCGGAACGACCAGATAATCGACCCCAGCAACGGAGACGTTCTTCGGACTCATGCGGCCCCCGCGTCGACTTGTTCGAACGTATATGAAAACTCGACGGCTGCATCGAGAGCCGCGCTACCGTTTGGCCCGCTCGTGAGAACACACGTCCCGTAGTCGGTAGCAGCCCCACCACCGTAGGAAACCAACAACTCACCGCCCGCACCTCCCAAAGCCCAGGAGGGTTTATCTAGGGTCGTGACTGTGATAGTCGCGTTTTGCTTGATTCCGCTGATTTGGGTTGCGGCGGTTGTATTTAGTTTGGTCGTGTCAACCATCGAATGAGACTCACCCGACACGTCGACCGAACGGACTTCCGTTGATGAAGCGCCTCCAAATGAGACAGTTGTACCGAATGAGCTTGTAGGCATTAGACAGAACTCCAGGAGATGACGGCCGAAACCTCGACCTCGTACAGTATTTCATTGGATGATTCGACAGGAAGGGAATAGGACCGTTCGAGAGATTGCACCGAAAGACCACGAATCGAAGTTTGTGATTCGCCGGTCGGCACTATTGAGTAGGAACCTAAACGGGTCAATAGTGCCGCCGCCGTCGATTCAGCTTGCGAATACGTATTTGAAAGGCAACGAAACGAAACAGTCGACAATCGGAGAGTTCCTATTTTCGTCAATAGATCCCGCTCGACCTCTTCAGATTGGATCTCATAAACGATCGCCGGAAGCGCTATGTCGTCCCTCAAATAAGGCTCAACGATACCGACGTTCCCTGTTCCAGTTGTGAGATGAGAAAGCAAGTCCGAGATCATTTCGTCATCCTCTTAAACTGTTGCGCGGTGATCCGCTCGCCGCCTGACCTCATGCCCAGTCGAACCGCCGTCTCAAACATTCGGAGCGCTCGAGGCTTAAGACGGTCAACAGCTTTTCGGATATGCGTGACTGGTTTCGTTCCTGGATGGCGACGGCCGTGCTGTGGGCCACGAGGTCCGCCCTCACGTCCAAGCCGAGACCCCTTGCCAAGAGCGTGCGGACGTGTCCCATACTCAAGCCACCAGATTTGCCCCGCGTTCGTCGTCGCCTCCCCTTTTGCGCCGTGCTTCGTGACCCCCCCAGCGCTCATGGAATACCCTCGAAGAGACTTCTTACCCTTGCCGCTAGGGTTGCGAGACTTTACCGACTTTGCCAAAGCGACCCGAAGAGACGTCCCCCCGTAGCGCCGACGAAAGGCGTTCGAGTTTCCGGAGACCTTCGCGCCTTTAATCTCTCGTTTCCAAGTTGCCGTGGAGAGCTTAATGATCGGCTTGATAGCGTTCTGTGTAATCTTCGCTTGAACGTCTCCCGGCATTTTCTTCATGTTTCGAATGATGTCCTTTTGGCCGATGAGTTCGCCAGCAAGAGACCCCGCCGCCGCTTGATAGGCTGACGCTTTCACACGGTTTCGATCACGTGCTGACATCATTTCGTCACCTCCTCAAGCGTCAACTCGATTCGGTGATGATGTAGACCCGCGTCGGATATTTCGGTGACGTTGTAGATTTGCGCCGCGTCAAGACCGCCGTTCGCGTTCTTCAGCCTAGTGCTTTTTACGCTCCAGGCTATATCGGTGCGAGTTCCGTCGATTACGGCTACCTTTCGCTCCATGCCCTGGAGCGTGTCCTCAAACTCGCCTTTTCCGAACCCGCCTCGAGTCTCAACCTTCGCCCAGACATAGCCCGCATCTGTCCAGGTTTCGATCGGCTGTTCAAAAGCGTCTCGAGCTACGGTTCGAGTCTGGACAATAAAAGGCGCTGAGAGTTGGCCGACCTGAGGAATCATAGGGACGTCCTAGCCTCCCCCATCATCATCGCGGAAGCGATTCCAGACTTGTAAAGCTGGACCGGTTGCTCCATTTGGCGATTGACGTACATATCAGCAACGAGCGCCCGAACGGCCTGAGCAGCCATTGCGGGAATGTCGCTTCGCTTTGGCGCTCCAACCTTCCATTCAAGGTTTGCCGCTCCAACCGAATCCGAATCCCATTCAAGGACGGAAACCTCACCAGGCGCCTCGTATCGGGTCACGGTGATATCGACGTCCGCGTCGGTCTTCGCCGAAGTCAAGGAAATGTAGGGTCTAACCACTAGTTGAATCGGGGATTCGGTGAACCGAGCGACGAACGTAGTTTGACGAAGATAATATCCGGTAGCGTTTTCATAAAACATCACGGCCGCGTCGAGATATCGGGCAATTACGTCATCCTCGAGATCATGCTCGACCCTGAGATGCGCCTTCATTTCCGAAAGCGAAAACGTGACCGAGCTTTGAGCCGTGATTCTCATTCGGATATCCCTTCAAGAAAAAAAGCCCTCCAGAGGGTTTCCCCCCTGGAGAGACTGAACCGCGTTGTTTCATTATCCAAGCTTGTACGAAACGATGCCGCGAGCTTCGGTGATTGCGAAGCCTGAGCGAATCGAAGCGAGAAGATTAATCTCACCCGTGGCGCTCTTGGTATAGGGATCACGGAGGAAGTTGATTCCCTGAACGTCGGCGATTCTAGCTGCGCCGGAAGCGACATAGCTTGCAACAAACTTTCCGGTTGTCATCGCGTTACCTTCGGAAGCCACGTAGACGGGACGGCCGAAGATTTGGAAGGGGCTTTCGACCGAGTAAGTCGAATTCGCCTGGGCTTGAAGGATCGGTCGGTTGTTGCCGTCTTCATTCGCCATCAAGTCCTCAATGACACCAGGAGAAACCACGAACGCACCAGGTCGACCGAAGTAACCAGTACCCGCAAGCTTTGTGAGACCGGAAACCATTTCCTTTACGGTGATCGCGGTAGCGCTTGCAGCGGTCACAAGCTGACCACCAGCGGCGGAGTGATCCGCAAACAGTCGATCGTCACCAGCGGCGACCCCGGTTCCGAGCATGAACGCTGCGTTCTGAGCGGCTGCAAGTGCTTCGGCCTGCTGACGAAGAACGATGTCCTCGAGGCTGAAGAGCGAATCCGCGACGGCTTCCTGAGTTACCGAAGTTTGAACCGCAAACTTGCGAGGGGTTGGAGTCTTCGCGCCGAAGGTAGGCTCGAAGTTATCAAACGCTGCTGCTTCGGCTGTGTCATCATCGACCGTGACCTGAGTAGCCTGCTGCGGGTACCGAATGTCCGCCGTGCTGAAGGTGTCCACCGCGCAAACGGTACGCATCGGAGCCAGTCGATCCATGATTTCGATGAACTGACGATAGAGGCCGAGGTCCGCCAGGGGTGCCGCGTTTGGAGCGGCGCCGCCGGTGATCGGAAGCGCTCTGAATTCGCGCCCGTAGTTGCCAGCCGCGAACCCTCGAAAGTCCTTCTCAGGAGTGTTCTCGACTTTGGTTTCGGTCATGTTCCATGAACCACGAGCCGAGCCGAGACGCATCTCAGCGGATTCGACGGCAGCGGCCGAACGGATCTGGCCCTGAAGCGCGTCGGCTTCGTTGTTCATCTTTTCGACTTTCTCAGACTCTTCAGCGGTCAAACTCCGACCGGAAGCGCCGTCGAGAACGGCTCCAAGTTCCTTGAAGAGTCGTTCCTCTTTATCGCGCATTTCAATCAGATTCATTTCGAAAACTCCGCTTTCGCATTTTCATAAGCTGGCCGCTCCACAACGGCCAAATGATCCATAGTTGCCTCTTCGATCTCTCGGAGATAGGCAACCTTTCCCTTGCGAACCGGAGTCTTCCGATCTCGCACCGTGTAAAAACCAATTGATACCGACCCGTCGAGGTCGCCGCGCTCCAGGGCTTCGATGATGTCGGTACGCGCCTCGGGAATGCTTGCAGTAAAGCGCAACCCCTCCGGCGTATCTTCAAACGTGATCGTGCCCGCACCGGCTCGAGCGAGAGGAACCCCGCCGCCGTCGTGCGAAAACTGTAGGACCGCATGATCCGGGACCGTGA
>Ga0209348_1001830_pt1 | contig 10204 bp, 16 predicted proteins | sample ETNvirenome_2_30_FD_184065 | JGI IMG/M metagenome (GOLD analysis project Ga0209348, IMG submission 184065) | Marine viral communities from the Pacific Ocean - ETNP_2_30 (SPAdes) (version 2) | ecosystem: Environmental > Aquatic > Marine > Oceanic | place: Pacific Ocean | collected 2013-06-22 | reverse complement strand
AACATGTTTTCTGCGGTCTTCCTTTGAGAAGAAGCCCTTAGTTTCAATACAGATGCCGTTGTCAAGGATGAAATCAGGCTTATAAACGCAACTGATTTGGTAGCTAACATCAAGTGTTTCATAGGTAAAAGGAACTTTATTTGCTTGTAATGTAGCTGCTATTGCAGCTTCAAACTTACTTCTAAAATTCGTCTGCTCCGACTGTTTCAAACCCTGCTTTCGCTTTGGGCTTCTCTTCTTCGATGGTTGCTTCTTCTGTTTCAAAGCCATAGCCTTGGGCGGTTTTGATGTATTCGACATGATTGTGAATGATTACTGCTTCTGGTTGGATCTTTATACCAACACCGAAAGCTGCTGTTTCCCATCCACTGCAACGCATATTGACCTGACCAGTTGTACCAGGGCCACACTTGTTAACTTTCTCCTTCTGCTCTTCTGTCATAGGAGAACCATCAGCATTAAATAATACTGGTGGTCTTTGTTTCCACTGTGAACCATCTGCTCTTACACCTCCACCTTTCATCTTGGTTTTTACTTTGAAGTATGGCTTACCATCAACTTCAGTAAACTCCCAAGGTAAAGAAGCAAGTTTAAATTTTTTATTTGGGTTTGCTGTTTTTAGTTGTGCCTTCCACCTTTCAAGCAAACCACTAAGTTGTTCTTCAACTTCAGTTGCATCGTCTGGATTTATAAGACATTCAACTTGCCAAATACCTGACGCATCAAATTTAGTATCAGGTTCTACCAGCCATGCAAATTGAAATAGGCACACTGGTGTTGTAATGTTTAAAACTTCTGGTTTAATCATTTGGAAATTTCAGTTAGAGTTTTCTTTTAATTGCATCCATGTTGGATGTATCACTGATAGTACCGTAGATAAATTACTTGTCACGCATTTGTTTAACTAAACACATATGGTGCTAATAAAACTTCACACACATCAAAATCCCCTATGTCTGGTGGTATGGGTAGCTTGCTTGGATCATCTAATTGTTCTACTGCTTGCTGATATAAATCATCTAGTAAATTTTTGCTGTACATATCAACAAAACTTTCTTTGACATACCCTATAAATTTTTCTATATGTGCAGCAGGTGAACCAAAGCAATCGTGTATTGTACAAAACTGATTTAAATTATTAGCTTTACTTTTTGTCAATGCTAAATGTACATTAGCAGCATCTAAACTATGAACAAAGTTTGCAGCAAAACTCTGTGTAGATTTTCTTCTGTCAACCTCTGTAGTATTTGTATTAAGTGACAACTGTATAGTGCTGGAGTGTAGTTTCGTATCAATTCTTTTTACATTAGACTTATAATAATGCTGCTTAACATAAAACTTAGATGGTGTAATCCATATCATATCTTTATCTTCTTTACCAAAACATCTTGCAATGTCTGCTAAATATTTCATCACTATTATACATTTAGGACATATATTATTAACACTTTTCTCTATAATTTTTGCAAGATAATGATTATGTAAGAAGCAATCTTTTTGCCAAGATAGTTCTTCATCGCTTCCCATAAAATAATCTCGTATAGCATTTGTAATACCAAAAGTTTTACCACTGTACGGAATCATCATCACAGGTTTTTTTATCATCTTTCTTGTAATTACCTCATGATGTTTGTACCAATCTTCAGCAATGGTATCTGCTTGTTTTGATAGTTCTTTAATTACTTCATCTTTTACTTCTTCATACAAGTCTTCTACCTGGTCATAGTTTTTTAGGTTAACCTTACCTGCAAGCTTATTGTCATAAGACATGGCTGCAAAATGTTGAAAGCCATTGTTTGTACCGTCAAGTAAAACAGGATGCTTGCTTACATAACCATAGCCTTGATCCAAAAGATCATTGAAATCTAAACACCACGCAAGAAACTGAAAAGGTTCTTCTGCTTTACTCCATATGCTGATGTAAGATTCTGGACTGCTTGCTATTTGCCTGGCTAAAGCTTCCCCCTCTGTCTTAGACCATTCAATACGTTCTTCATAACTGTATTTGCTCATACCCCATGAGTTAGCACCTGCAATACCCAACCAATTCTTTGCTTTCTCATCTGTTATTGCTGCACCTTCTGCAAATCTATGTAAAGCTCTAGCTAAATCATTACCTTGTGGATTAAAAATACCTGATACATAGTAAATTCTGCCTGTAAAATCTGCTTGTGCTACATGCCAAAAAGGTTCTTCTGCAAATTTTGTAGCAGTATCAAGCAACATAATACATTGATACCTTTTCATGCGATCATGTGCGTTTTGATCTTTCCTGATATTTTCTTCTCTTCTCCACCACAATCTTGAGTCTTGATTAGTATCAATATCATGTGGCTTTGGTACTTGTGGTAGTGGTTCAGCATCTATTAAACAACCTACTTCTATACCTCTATCCCAACAGCTTTGAGCAATTTCAAGAACAGTTGTATTTATCTCCCACTTTGTTTGTTGAAGACAATTCAGTGCTGTATAAAGTGCTGTTGGTTTTCTTTTTGTTACTTCTTCATGGTAAGTAAGGTCTTTTGATTTGATTGCTTTGATATGTCTAAATCTTTTTGTATGGAAACCACCTTCAGTAGTGCTAGTCCAATCAATCGGTTGTTCTACGCATGGTTCATACAATGGATAACAAGCTAACCTGTTTTTGCGTTGTCGTTTTATCCAATCCATAGTGCCTTGCGTAAATTCAATATATGTTTTTGTTTGTTTTCCTGATCGAACAGTTGCAAGTTTTACCATACCAACTGCATTAATCATTATATCTATGAGCCTCATCCCAACCTTAAGTTTGTCCTCCTTTGACCACGATTTAAATACAAAACCTCTGTTTCTCATGTGACCTATCATCATATTGCGTCTATACCTTTGATGATTAGTATCTGATATATGATTTTTAACGTTTGTAAAATGTTTTTTATCTTGCTGTTCAAACAAAGTAAATCTTTGTTCATCTTCAAGCATATGCCCTACTTGTAACGCTGCTTGTGTAGCGGTTTTGTTTTGGCAAGCACTATCAATAACACCTTTAAAAGTAATAAAAGCTATAACATCTACATCTTTAAAATCATGTAGTTTAATTGCTGCTGTAGCTTTTACTCCTGGAGTACCTCTCCAAGCCCTATCAAGGAACTGTTGTATTGCATTAACAAAAGGTAAAAGACCAGCTTTGATCATGGTTTTTGCATAATCTGTTTCTGATTCTCTACCTTTAGATAAGTTGTTGTTGATGTTGCGTTGCCGTCTGTCAAACCCACGACTCCACATCCGATCTTCTAAATCAGTTTGCTTAGACATCTATGTAATTTTCATCTAAGGGTTTTCTAAATATGTAATAATTATTTTCTATAAAATTTTGATAATCTTTTTTAAAATTTATAAACCCACCTTGGTATTTACTCATTTTTTTTACTAATCCATAAGCTTTGTTTTTTTGAAACCAAGATATGTTTGGTAAAAAAATTGGTGTAAGTTTTTTCTTTAATAAATAATCATGCACTAATTCAAGATCAGGTCTAATTAATAATACTTTTACTTTCATTTAACCTCCTTACGATTTGAATATTGAGAGATTAAAACCTGTAGGTCACTTAGTAATTCATCGCAGTGACCACGCATAATATCAAGTGATTCCTTGCCTTCATCAATCAACTTAGCAAGTTCTTCTAAACTGTACTCTCTTGTACTAAAGTTCTTACCACATTCTTTACAGGTTCTAGACCTCCAAAGATATGCAGCTTCCCTTTCTCTTGTATGTAAGACAATAGTATTGTCGCTGTTGCAGTTAGGACATTTCATTGATTTTAGCTTCTAATTTATCAAGCTTTTCTTTTAAAATTAATTGTGTATTTAAGCAGACTTGTACTGCTTTCATAATTCCTTCAAAAGTTTTTTGAGTTTTATTTTCAATTTGTTCGAGCTTGTCAATATGTTCAACCTTATTATTAACAAGGTTTTCTAATATTCTAAAAGCAGCATCATAATGAGTAATTTTCTTGGCTATAACATCATAATTTTCTTTTAAAAAATTAATTTTTTCTTCGTTGTTCATAGTGATTCCTCCTTTGTCATGTGTAGGTATTTAGATTCAAGCTTTTCAATACAAAGATCCCAGGCATCCTGTTCACTTATATCTAGCTTCTTAGCAATAGACTGTGCAAGCTCTCTTAAATGAGTAGCTATTGCTGTAAGGTTGTACGGATAATCACTCATTATCTACCCCCCTGGAATTGGATAGACGCATTGCGTAAAGACTCCCAATACAATCCATTACCATCATCATCAATCAGGATAATAGAATGTTTTTCTAGGTCAACACACACATCTTTTATATACCTCCCTTCATCCTCATCGGATAAAAAGATACAAGCTCCCTTTAAAAATTCGCAAGGGATACTCTGATTGCTACTTAGTTTCATGTTCAACAATCTCCTTCTCTAAATTTGCTGCTATAAGTGATGCTTCAAACAACTTTTCAATTTGCTCAGCAGTCCTCCATAATGGTTGCTCAAGCATTGGAATTGATTGTTTTAGTAGTAGGCTATGTATAGTCCACTGTTCTCTTGTTAGAGAGATACTAATTCTCAAAGAGTCATTAGTATTTGTTTCTTTTTGTGCCATAAAAAATAATAATCTGGGATAAAGGTTCAGTGAAGAACCCATAAAAACTATTACAAAAAAAGTTTTTAAGAGTCCATCTAAAAGTTGGCCAAGGATAATAGAGCCAGGAATAAGAAAAAAAATAAAAAGAAGAAAGAGCCTAGAGTTAACTAGGCGTTGTTAGTAAAGTTTTTAAGAAAGATATACAAAAGAATAACTAAGCATATCCAAACAATAAGACTAGTCATTGATCATTCTCCTTAATGTCTAGAGCCTTATAAGCGTCTAATAATTCCTTATTAGTTGCTTCCTGGGCGAACCATATCCGCTCTATCTCCGCTCTTTTAGCAGCTTTAAGCTCTTTTTCGTAGTCGTATTTGTTGATAGACATAATAATTAAAATTAATAACTGGGATAATAAGGTTTATAAAAAACCTTTTAAAACGTCCATAACTGGACGCTTTAAGAGATTGTTTAAGCTTTAACCTTAGTCTTTTTGATAGCTTGTAAAGCTTTACTTGCTTTACTACCTTTTGGTTGAGTACCATGTAGCAATAATGCGAATGGTTCATTCTTTAAGCAACTACTATCATCCTTATCTATTTCATAAGGTTTATTTCTATGCAATATTCCTAGTGTTTCAGCTTCAATAACTGAATTAACTACAATTGCATATCTTTTAAAATATCCCTTATGTATTAGATAATCATACTTACCACCCATTGAAGCAGTTAAGTAGAAATTATTAGGGATAGATACATTAGTTCCAAAAAGGTTAAGACTTTTTGAATAGCAATAAAACTGAATATTAGGGTTAAGTTTAGCTACTGCTAGCCAGGCCCTAAGATATTCACCACTAAAAAAATCTCCACTATCATGTATTCTGACTTTTTTAATGCTTTTTGTAAGATACTTATTTAATGATTTATTGATTAAATCAACTGCATTAAAATTGTTTAAAGCATCAACTAAAAGATCCAAGTTATATTTACGCTTTTGATATAAAGCTGTATACATAACTTCCTGGGATGCGGCATAACATCTAAACTCAGTGTTAATACCATCTTGTATTACTCTTTTATTATCTTTATTAATAGATACAAAAGAATGACAAAGACTAGCACCTGGACAAGTCTTGCCAGCTGGTAAAGAAAAAATTAAAGTATCCTTAGATAACTTCTTATTTCCCTTACTGAATTTCAATAAGTCCATTTAAGAATAATTGTCTGGGTTAAGGTTCTATAAAGAACCTTTAAAACATCCTTATATAAAAGGATGCTTTAAGGGATCTTTAAAAGGTTTAAACAATACTTCCGTAAGTACTAGGTTTAAAACCTACTTGTCCAGGTTTTTTAGTGCAAATATAAGGTTTTAAGTTACTTCTACCTACATCTATATGCATGAAGTAAGCTATGTGACAATAATCTGTCATCATATCCGACTTATCAAACCATTTAGTGCCTTTCATAGCTTTAAATAAAGCTGTATAAAAGTTAAAGACTTCATGCTCTCCAATTTCAATTAATTTATCTAAATGATGATAAGACTCTTGAAAGTGTCCATTATCAACTAAATAAAGATCTCTTCCTGGATTATGTGAATGTCTTAAAACTCTTAACTTGTTTTCTACACTTATTAAATCTAGATCTCCTTGAGATAAGGTGACTATAAGCGTTGAATGATTATTTATAGAGACTGTACCTTTCATATTAAAAGTCTTTAAAACTTTCTTTATGCTTGGTAATAGTTCCTTTTTGTCTTCTTGAGAAATAAAAGCCATTTGATTAATTAGTTTCTGGGAATAGTACTATAAAAATAATTTCTAGTACTGATTGAATTATTACTATAGGTTCGCTATCGATAAAATAAAAACATAAATATCTTTACACTTTGTAACAATAGACCCTATATATCCCCCCCCACCCTGTCCAATTATTGTCCTTTTACTGTCCAAAACACTATAAAAACCTCTAGATCCTAGCTATAGCTTAACTTGCAGTGCTGTCTCTATGACAGTACTACATATATAAAGACTATATATATAGCTTTTTTTCTACAAAAAATAACACCATATGGGGACAAACAAGATTTGTATATATGCGTAAACCCTTCAAATTTTTGTGGTAAAAATATTTTGTAAGACCCTATGTAGAACCACCCAGAAGGAACTATAAGGGTCTTTTATAGGGACTATTGGGGAGAGAACCTATAAGTTGATTATAATGAAGATGCTGATGAAGGTCAAATCTATAGTCTATCTATGGATGGATTTTAACGACCCCCCCTATAGTCCCCCCCATGTTCTATCTACAAGTGCAGGTTAATAAGAATTACTTATAAAACCATCGTCAGGGGTATTAGAATTACTTATTTGTCTAGGAGACATACCCATAGCTGTTTGAGTAATAGAGTTATTCATAAGAGAACCCCAATTATCTAGGTGAACTCTTAGTAATTCATCTTTACGAGATCTTATATTACGGTCTTCATCCTGGTTCATATATTCAGTCCAGTAGGCTACTGCTCCTGAAAGAGCGTCTAAGATGTCATCATGCACTAGAGAACCTCTATGTCTTGTTATACGAGACATTTGATAGAAGAGTTGAAGCTTTAGTTTACGTTCTGGTGCTTCGTTAGGGTTAGATCTATAGTCTTTTTCTACTACTTTGCGGTCAATTATGAGCCTATGAGAGTTCATTACAGGTTCTAGGGTATCTATTATGCGTAGTTCTTTAGTTTTTGTATTGCGTACGTCTTTTACTTCGCAGGGATGGTAGCGCATAAGGAAGGGTTTCATCAGTTCAGCAAACATACCACCACCCATATTGGATTCTACGAGGATTGTATTAACTTTATTGGTCTTAGCTATCTTAGATAGGGTTGTTAATACTGCGTCACTGTAACCACCGTTAAGACCCCCTGCATCAGGAACGTATAGGTTACCATTAAGCATCTTTACAACAGCGTAACCAGTGGCATCTCGGCCCTTTCCAGAGGGGTCTACGAACATTACAGAGCCTGTATATTCAATCCAATCACCAAATTGTTGTGCAGGTCGGTAGAAATGATCACCGTTGAACCCTACACAAGGTAATTCTTTGATTACATACTCAGGTGAAGATGACCATATGATCTTTTCTGGTGCATGATCTGGGTTTACTGAAGATATTATTAGATCTGATAGCTTAAGAGGGTATCTATCCTGGTCAGATAAGCTAGTGTCTAGCATAAACTGTAAAGAGAACCCAGAACGCCCGTAAGAGGCCTCACGTTCCATCAAATCTATTGATGAGAACCTATCAGGGTCAACAGGTTCTTGAGGCTTTACAAGCTCTTGTACAAGCTTCTCCGTTAACTTAGGAGCTAATCTGTCTCCATAGTTGTTCTTAAGCTCTGGATAACGTGCAGTCCAGATACGAGTCGTATATCCACGTTCTTCTAGGGTTAGATATAGAGATTGTTCTGTTTGTGGTGTACCGAGAAAGGTTATCTTACCGTTTGGTTTTAAGATTGCATCAAATTCTTTTACAGCTTCCGATAATTTGTCTCTCATCGGTTGAGTAAAGCTGTTATTTGGTACTTCTACGTCATCTGCTATGACTTCATCTGCACGACTACCTGCCATTTGTCCTAGAACACCCTGAGACTTTACTGAAGGGGCGTGGTCAGCGTGTGCAGGTCCAACATCAAAACTTATCTTACTGTTTCTTTGAGAGTCATCTGGTCGTAATGGAGCTAATATAGGCATCTCATTGATCAATCTCATAGTGAAAGTAGAGAAGTTATCTGCTCTATCTTTACTTGCAGATACAACAAGGAACTTTAGTTGTGGATTCATTCTTAGTTTCCATACAACATAGGTAGATGTGATCCAACTCTTACCCACTCCTCTAAAGGCTTGTATGATCTTTCTTCTAGGTCCGTATTGTAAATACTCAGCTATATCTAATTGAACTGGTGTAGGGTCAGGTAGGTTAAGATGTCGCCAAGTTATTATTAGAAAGTATCTAAAATCTTGTAATTTTTCTGGTAAAGGTTGCAATTATCTTTCTAGTGCAGGTATTACATCAAGGTCCGGTAAGTTTGACATGAGATCTTCCATAGGATTCTTCTCCGTTGGAATACATTCAATACCGTTATCTTTCAAAAGTTGCCTTGCTACGTTAAGATCTCCTGGTTTTGCTTCACCACATTTTATCTTTCCTAATAGTTCTTGTATCAGAACAGTTTGAAGATTTTCTAATAATTCTAACTTTTTTTCTTGTCCCATAATTAGAATTGGTTTTGAAACTAATATACCTTGTTTTAGAAAATTATGCCTAATAAGCTAATCGGACAAAGATTCCAAATTAATGATCGTGTATCTAGAAAGAACTATTCTGTCATAGCTAATACATATCAAAAAAAATATGGCAATATTACTGAAGCTATAGAAAGAAAAAACTCAGCAGGTACTAGAATGTATTACTACAAGGTGTTGTGGGAAGATAAAAGATCATCTGAACATGCCCAACATAGTCTTGATTCTGTTGAGTAAATTTGTTTTTTTCTTGTATTTCTTTTTTGGTTTTAAATTATTTTTGTAATGATGAAGAGCCATTTCAGTTCTTAATAACTTGATTTCTGTTTCAGTAATACGTTGCATAGCTGCCATGATAAGTAAATCTTGCATTTTGTTTTCTTTTACCAAAGCAAAAGAATATGCCTTCATGATACTTTCTGGTAATTCTTCTACCTCTCTACATTTCATTTCTATTTCTAATTCAACTTCAAGAGGTGGTTCACCAACAAGTATTTTAAAGAACTCTTGATTGTTCATCTCAGTTCATTTTAGGGAACAGTTGTTGTTCCAACATATCCACAGCGCGATCATCAAGAGTATTTGAAGTTTGCTTACAAATTGCACGAAGAAGATCAACTACTAATCTCTTTACAGCAGTTGTAGTAAAGAACTTTAATAGGATTGGTTTTAAGAGTTTGAGCATAATTACTATTGTGTTACTTTCCAAACATACCAATATTTGCTAAGTTTGCCATAGTTACTGCTTTTTCATGGAAGAACCAGAAGAAAAGGAAGGTACGGATTGGGCTGAACTTTTTGGTCACGCTGTACGATTTATGATTCTTTGTTGGTCATTAGCAATGATGACTCTTGGGTACATGGATAAGATTCGCAATGACGGAGCGTTTTTAGCCGGCTTGACCAGTGGGGTCTTAGGATCTTATGGTATCAGTGTGAACAAAAAGAAACCTGGAAATACTGCTAAAATAGTAGATAACAAAGACACTAAAGTAGGTATTCAATGAAAAAATTACTATTACTAGGTTTATTTATAGCTGCACCTTGCTATGCAAATGGTACTCCTTCTTGGACTACAGGCTCTAGCAACAGAACTGAAAATACTACTCAGACGATAACTCGCAGCGTAATTACTGAAAAATATGGGTCTACGATAAATACTTGGGAAGCATCTAATATTTCTGTAGCTGCATCTGCTGGTATCGCTGGCGGTGATGCAGTATTTACTGTTGCAGATACTTCAAAAGATTGGTCACTAAATGTAACCACAAGAGCAGCAGGTTTAATGATTGAAAAGATCACACAGAA
>Ga0209348_1001829_pt1 | contig 10204 bp, 10 predicted proteins | sample ETNvirenome_2_30_FD_184065 | JGI IMG/M metagenome (GOLD analysis project Ga0209348, IMG submission 184065) | Marine viral communities from the Pacific Ocean - ETNP_2_30 (SPAdes) (version 2) | ecosystem: Environmental > Aquatic > Marine > Oceanic | place: Pacific Ocean | collected 2013-06-22 | reverse complement strand
GTGGAAATTCTGGATTGTCACCATACATCTCAGAAGATGAGGCTTGGTAAAAACGACAGGATGGAAGAACATTTCTTATAGCTTCCAAAATCCTCAAAGGCCCCATCGCGACCCCATCGACAGTATGTTCAGGAATATCAAAAGATACACGAACATGGGATTGTGCTGCTAAATTATAAAATTCATCCGGCCTATACTCTGACAAAAGCCTGTAAATGTTACCAACATCATTGAGGTCAAAATACTCCAATTTAAAATTTGGATTATCAAAAACAGAGTTAATCCTCTCAGTGCAAATAAGAGAAGTTCTTCTTTTACACCCAACAACAAAATACCCTTTCTCTAGCAACAATTCTGCCAAATAAGAACCATCTTGCCCTGTAACTCCAGTTATAATTGCAGTCTTCACTTGACACCTCTAACATTAGGGTAGTTTTTTACAAACCAATCACAAGTTTTTTCCAAACCAACATCTAAAGGAGTGTAATCTTCTTTTCTCCAACCCAAATCAAGCAATTTCTGGTTACTACTTGGCTTTCTATGTTGTCCAGACGGCTTATTCGTATGCCAAACTATCTGACCTTTGTACTCTAGAATTTTACAAATTAATTCAACCACTTCTTTGATAGAATATTCATCTGTGTTTCCTATATTAATTGGTTCTGGTTCATTATACTCTTTCATCAGAAATAATATAATTTCTACTATGTCTTCTGAATATGTGAACTCTCTTAAAGGGGAACCGTCACCCCAGCATTCAACATGATTTACATTGTTCACCTTTGCTTCCCAAACTTTTCTTATCAACGCAGGAACCACATGGCTATCGTGTAAATCGAAATTATCGTTTTCTCCGTATAGATTATTGGGTATCACTGTAATAAAATCACACCCATACTGCTTTCTAAAAGCGCGAGACATAACATCAATCATTCTTTTGGCATATGCGTATCCAAAATTAGAGTCATGTGGAGGCCCAAGATGCAGCTGTTCCTCTGTTAGAGGATAATTTACATATGGAGCGTCTGGATATACGCAAGTTGAAAGAACAGACACTAATTTTTTTACCCCTCCATGATAACAAGAATGCAAGAACTTTTCGTTAAGAACAGAGTTTTCTATGTAAAAATCTGCCACTTTATCAATATTTGCCTGAACCCCACCCACTGAAGCTGCAAGGTGGATCACATATTTCCCCACAAACTCTTCTCTTTCGAAAACATTTTTCTGCATATCTTGTAGTTCAATCCTATTTGGATATTCTGCGCTAGGAAGTTGCCTTTTAAACGCAGAACCAATCATGCCAGTGCCACCTGTTATTAATATTTTTTGTTCTTTCATCATTTACTTTGCCAAATTATCTACCACTGATGAGTTCTAACTTTGAATCTATAATTTTCACTAACAAATCAAACTTAGATCCAGAAACTATATCAAAGTCTTTTTTGCTACTGTTATGCCAGTGCCACCCAAAAGAATCTAAAAACAAATGTTCCATATTCTCTAGTGGATTTAAAAAAAACTGTGATTCTATATGATCGCCAAGTCCGGGATGTTTTTTGTTAATACACCACTCAATATTAAAAAAAGAAGCTGGCATTATATCGTATTTATATCTTCGGTATAATTTTGCAAACATGTCTTTCCCCCAACATGTAGTCTCTGGAGATGGTGGCGTATTTAAAAGTTCTTGCAACAATTCAGTCATAAATTTACTTTTTCCCTTGCCTGATAGTACTGTTGCACACGCTCCCTGATTAGAAAAATCGACTTCTGACCCCCACATGTACATGTATTCTTGATCTAAAATTGGTTTAAAGTCCCTTAGCAATATAACATCCATGTCGCACCAAACCCCCCCATATTTGTACAACAGTAATATTCTTGCCAAGTCACTCTGTAGATAATACTTCCTATCTTTCGTGCTTAATTTTTGATCTCCTTCGAGTGGAGTGCCAACAGCCTCCTCTTCAGGATTGTATACCTTAAAAGTGACCATATCTTTATAAGGTTGTATTAATTTGTTATTCGATATGTCATAATCTGACCAAACTATCATTTCTGTCTTGTCTAAGTTTTGAGTTGCTAAATAAGATTTAATAACCATTAACTCTTTTGCAGTTTTAATTTCAGTATAAACATGAAATTTTACCCTCTCATGTGGGTACTTAAAATCTTCATCCTTGATGTTACGAAGAAAATTTATACACTCTTCATAGTCTTCATAAAGCTCGGGATTTTTTTCATAATTAATATTTATCATTTTACCCTCTTTCTGTTTAAAAATGTCTTCTAACCACGTTGCATATTAATTGTATATCTTCCTCTTCTAATTCATGGTTGTTGGGCAAATACAAACCATTGTCGTTCACTATGTCAGCGTTTTTCAACCTAGTTACGCCATTGTCCCTAATCCAAAAAGGCTGTCTCCCATGAGAACCAGATATCAGTGGTCTTACTGCAATCTGACTATTCTTTAATTCCTCAACCAACCTTTCCCTATCTGGCACTATGACTGGATATGCAAAATTGGAAACATACATTAAATCACTTGACTTGGGTGGCATCCAGTAATCATTTTTTAAATATTCGTTATACAAATTATAATTTTTATTTCTCTCTTTTGTTATAATCTTTAGTTTTTTAAGTTGACCTATCCCTAAAAATGCCTGTAAATCAGTTGCCCTAACATTAAATCCATAACTGTAAAATTTATACAAAGACTCAAACGCACTAACGTTGTATTTTTGTCTAAGAGTTTTTTGAAAATCTGAGTCCATGTCTCTATCCCAACCATGACTACGCAAACTTTTGAGTACATTGTAAATACCCCTGTCGTCTGTGCAGACCATTCCACCTTCAATTGTAGACAAGTGATGTCCAAAATACGTTGAAAAGGAAGACATCAAGCCAAACGTTCCTATCGTTTTGCCATTATACATAGAACCTAAAGACTCACAGGCGTCTTCTAATAACACTATATCATGTTTATCGCATAGGTTAACTATTTGTTTCATGTCAGGCACTAAACCCAACACCGACACCAACAATAGCACCTTAGGATTATGCGATTTTATTATTTGTTCTAAGTGCCCCAAATCAACCGATAGATCTCTCAAATTGCAGTCACACAAAATCGGACTCAAGCCAAGTTGTATGACTGGCGCTAAGTCTGTAGACCAAGAAACGGCTGGTACTACAACTTTATCACCTCTTTTGATCTTACCAGTCTCCATCAAAGAATATAACATTAACAGATTTGCAGAAGAACCAGAGTTCACAAAAACTGAATATTTACACCCAAGCGACTTTGACCACTCTGCTTCATATTGAATAGTCAAATCTCCTTTGGTTAGGTGCGGATACGTCTTTAGCCAACCTATTAATCTATCTATCTCATGTTTGCTAATAGTGTCTTTTACCAAAGGTATCATTTTCAACTCCATAGAATTCATATATGCAAGATATTATATATTTTTGTTGTTCAAGCGTTAGGTGATAAGAAGAGGGGAGAGATATTCCTCTTTTATAAGAATCTTCACTTACTTGGTAACTTATATTATAATTAAAATTTTTATAACAAGGTTGCAGGTGCAAAGGGTAAAAAAAGTCTCTTGTTTGTATCCCCTTGTTGAAAAGAAACTTTTTTAACCCCTCTTTCTTGTCACACAAGAAAGAAGTAAACCACCATACTGGTGTAGTTCTGTGGTCTAAATATATTGGCTCAATTTCGCGACATAAAGGTTTTAAACCCTCACAATAAAAATCATGAATATTTTTTTTCTTTTCAATTATCTTAGGTAATTTATGCATTTGAGAAATGCCAATTGCAGCCTGCATTTCTGTAAAAGAAAAATTAAAGCCAATATGAGAATGTCGAAATGTTCCTTTTGTTAACCTACCATGGTTCTTTAGCCTGTAAATTGTATCCTTAAGGTGCTTATTGTTGGTCAAAACAACTCCACCCTCTCCGCAAGTTATCGTTTTGTTTCCATAAAAAGACAATATTCCAAACTCCCCAAACGTTCCTACATGTTTTCCCCCGAACATGACTCCGACACCCTGAGCAGAATCTTCAACTATTTTTAAACCGTTGTCTCTAGCAACTTTTGTAAGTTCTTCCATGTCTGCACTTTGTCCATACAAATGAACTGGCATTATAGCCTTTGTGTTCTTGTTGATTAAAGTTTTAACAGATTCATAGTCCATACAGAGAGTATCCTCTTTGACCTCACAGAATATCGGTTTGGCCCCCGCCATCAATACCGCATTTGCCGTTGCTATGAAAGTTAGGTTTGGGACTATAACTTCGTCTCCAGAACCTATACCAAGAGCCTTTAGGCAACAAAAGAGAGCCACTGTTCCATTCATTAACGAGACTGCATACTTTGCTCCCGTCAAATCCCTTATCAAAGACTCAAATTCTTCTGTTAATTTATTTTCAGTAACATATGTTGATTCTATGACCCTTCGCAACTGTAACAATTCCGATTCATCAATCCAAGGTTCAATCTGTGGTATAAAGTCCTTCATAAGACTTCTGTTCCTTTATGTGTGAGTTGCAAAAAACATTAATTTTATTTTTTACTAAAAACCTCTTGTCGTTTAATTTCGCATCGAGTCTTGCATGTTCAACAAACTTTTTTCCAAAATCTCCTTCAATCTCTAATTTTCTAATTTCATCTTCAGTGTCCCATAGTTTTTTATTTATACCCCTAAGCTCTTCCACAAGTTCCTGTGGGACACATACACCTTCTTTAAGTAAAAGATTTTTTAACAAATTTAATTCTTTCTCGACATAGGCAAGCTTTCCTTGTTCACTTATATTTTCCCCTTTTATCTCAAGAATTGTAATTTTGTCTATAACTTCTCCAATAGAAACCTCGATCTTCACACTTCACCTCTCAATAAGTCGTAATGGTGTTTAATTTTTAAAAACCTACTTACATTCTTAAAATCATAAGCTTGGTTAACTAAATTTTTAATATCTAATTTACTCCAATCTTTTAGAAACACACCGGGCAATCCATGGTAACTAAAAAGACGTTTTGTTGTTTTTTCTATACTTACTGGAACAGAATTGACCAAAAGACACTCATAATTCCTGTGTACATCTGGACCTGATCCTTCGAGGCATATAACATACTTATAGTTATTTACATTGGCCATATACTCGTCCCAAGAAAGTTTATTTCTTTGTGCCTCTACAAAGTAAAGTTTTGATAACTCTCTCAACAATATCGACCTTTTAGGGTTTGTATTTGCAGTATGATATGGTAAAAGAACTTTGTCTTTTTTTTTTGCAAAAGAAGTTTTGTTTTCACGAAAGTAAGATATCAAGCCCTGATCTCCTCCCGGTCTTTCTCTTTCTTCAAATCCAATGGGTAAAGGCACTATTTTACTACTATCGTGGAGTGGTGGGTTTGTGCAAAACCATTTTATAACTTTTGAATTTTCAATTATTCTTAAAAAACTACAATCGCCATTAGAACCAACATGGTAAGATGATATGCCACTAACTAAGAAAAAATTATTTCTTATGTGTGGCAAAATACAGTTCTGGAAGTGTCCATTGTAAATGTAGTCAGTCTTGACAAAAACATAATCTCCTTCTCTAACATCTTTTGGAGCAAATAAATGGTGGTTGTGAAGCCTACTTACCCCTACAGAATCATAGAAGCTTACATCACAATCCAAGGCATGGTCACAATACATTGGCATCCAATTATAACATATGTAGCTATTTTTATCCACCTCACGCATATTTAATAATGTTCCACTCTTTGTTTGTATAGTTGCCTAACGGTTGGTTCCTGAAATCATGATAATAGATTTTATCAGTCTTTGCGAACAAGTCAATTAAAGATTTGAAAGAACTCTCCATGCAGTGAATCTCCGTGGCCTCCTCTATTATCTTTATAAAATACAATATGTTTTCAGTTACGTCATTAGCCACCACTTTAAGCAACGGATTGATAAAATGAGTTCGATCTATCTCATACCCCCTTTCGCGATCCTCATGAACAAATATAAAAGGATCGCCCGAAGGGTTTAATTTCTCAAAAACTCTTTGTTCTTCGGTCTCGTCTCTGTCGAAATGAAAAAAATCAACTCGAACGTTGTAAGGAAGGCCTACTTGTTCGTAAAAAAACTCCCAACAATTTTTGCCATATATCGGTTCTTTCAAGAAAGGGTAATTTTCATGCCCCACTCTTAAAAAATGTGAAACATTGTTGCAAGCTAAATAATCATTGACCTGTTCGTACTCGTCCCGGTCTTTATCTAATTTCACTACACAAATACCAGCCTCGTCACGATACATAAAATCAATCATATCGTAATAATTTGATTTAGAAAACACAACAACCTGTTCTACGTCAGGCAATTTCAGAAAGTACCTAATCATACCGTTGCAGTCAAAATGATCTCCAAGTCCTAAGTGATGGTGGATGCACAAACTTCTCACTATAACCCCCTATAAATGGAAATTAATTTTTTAGCCCTAACATCATAAGTGTGTCTTTTGGCGAGTTCAAGCCCTTTATCTGACATTTTACCTACATCTTCAAGGTTGTTAATGCAATAATCTATTTTATCACACAACATTTTAAAATTTTCATAAATCAAACAATTAACACCGTCAACAAACCCCAATTCATCATATTGAGGGTTCTTGTTTGTCAACAAAAGTGTTCCACACCCTATAGTCTCAAAACTGCGATAATTGATATCATTTGCCAAGTTCATATTAAACTGAATTCTGTAAGAAGAAACAACACGAACCATGTCCTCGCCTAATACCCATATGTCTTTTTTTAATAAATATTTTTTTTCTAACAAGTCCAACATTGGCCCTCTATTGAGAAGTGAGCCACAGAATCCTATAAAGTGTTTTTTATCAGAAATTGGACTTACCAAATGACCATCATAACAATTTGGGAACCATACACTATCCTTGTCAAGAAAGTCTTTTGTGGATTGAAGCATTAAGTCGTATTTTCCATTAACAAATGTGTTTACATATGGTTCCATACCTCTGCAATGTGCGTCTATAACCCAAAGCATTTTTTTTGGCCTAGAGGTTGCAGAAAGATCGGGAACCCACCCAGATAAGTCATAATTTTCCAAGTTTACAATTAAATCGTAAAATTCCCATCTCGGAACATTGTTGTAGCTAGAATGACCCTTCCCCCACACATCCACTTCACAACCCTGCCTATTAAGAGCCCTAGCCATCGAAAAGCACTCTCTGAACTGTTTATTTTTTTCATGTTTGCCATTTTCTTGGATTATTAAAACATTCATATGATTAAATCCATATGTTCAGGAACTAATGGTGTGTCGTTTGGATTAAAGGCTTGGCCTACAAATAATTTATTTTTTCTTTTTGAAGGAAATTGTTTTTTTTCAAAAAATTCATCATGAACAAGCGCATTGTCTTTTACAATTGGATAGACAACTTCTTTTAAAAAATTCTGGTCAACTTGCCAAAAATCACCTTTAACATATTTATTTACCAGATGTTTCATGTCTCTCAAAAAGTGATTTCTAACTCCCCACATACCCCCCAATATTTCAGTCGTATGGAAAGGGTGATCTCTCATTACATGAAAGGCTTTATCTGAACTTAACCACTCGTCAACAGCTTCTTTCTCTCTCCAGTTTAATCTACTGTCGGCATCCCTAGAAATCATCACGCTCACATCAGAATCAGAAGCAGGATAAAACCGCCAAAACATCCCTGTCCAATTTCCAAAATCATTCATAATAAAAATTTCAGTATTGTCAAATTTAATCAACTGTTGTGTCGTTTCAAGGGGTACAGATTTTCCCAAATAGTATCTACAAGTCCAATCTGGGTATATTTCTTTGGCCAATCCTGCATTTTTTATCGCTCCAATATTATAAATTGGATTGTTTCCCCACAAACTAAAACTAATAATTCTTTTTTTCATTATGGAAACCCTAGTTGTTGTCGATTTCTATAATTTTCTTGATCTTTAAGTTTTAATTCTGGCCTTTCATTTTCTTGATATAATTTATCAAAAGAGACGCCATCACAGGTATTATGATATTCGTGCCGAATAATACATTTATCAACAAAAATCAATTTTTCATTTCGCTTTCCCACCTCTGTATATTCGTCATCGCAAAACCATGTTAGATAAGAAGGGTGGTAGATATAGCCAAATTGATTATAATAATTTTTCCCCATAATACTTTGGGTGTTTATATCCTTTCGAAATCCGTCGTAAAACCACAACGCACCGTCTAAATTGGAAAAATTCTTATTCATCTCTTCGACAATAACTTTATCATAACCTAGTTTTACAGGTATCATGTCATCGGCCGCAGATATAAGAATATCCCATTGATAATCCACCTTATCAATATCGCGATTAATAGCGTCAATTTTATTTGTACGTTTGTCGAAGAAAAAACATACTTGTTCATAACTTTTAAGCTTGTCAATTGTTGATAAATTATTCATCTCCACATCATCATAGTCACAACTAACTAAAACACGAAAATCGTTTTCAGGAGAAAATAGTGAAATATATTTATCTAAAGTGTAAAAAAACTTTTCCCTACGAGAACGAGTAGGGAATTTTATAAGAAATTTCATTTCAATTTACCTACAATTTTTTCAAATTGTTCATCAAAAGGGGGAAAAAGTTCCATATTGTATTCCTTTTTTAAGAAATCTTTTTTAATAGTTTGAAAAAACTCCCCTTGTTTAAACTCTGTATAATCTTCATCATTATGCCAAACAACAGAACCACTATTGAAACACAACCCTATGTTATTTTTGTAGAGATCCAAAGTATACTGGACATCTTCAGCTACGTTTTCCCGTTGGCGGTCTGCATATACTAACTTAGACTCATCCCACTCTACATTTTTAAAAACTTTTTTCCTAGACAGAAAAAATCCCGAAGTTTGATACAGGTTTTTCCCTATGCAAAAGTAATCATAATCAACCAGCACATGGGGATTTAGGGTTGCCCGGTCCCAGTGTCGTGTCCCATCAGGATTTAAGATTTTATTACCAAGAACATCCCAACCATTTTTACTAGAATATTCTAGAGTATTTTTTAACCAACCTTCTCCAATTATAATATCATCATCACACCAAGCAATAACATCATAACTAGAGTTCTTGGCCGCTTCGTTTCTTAACGATGCCACTTTTCTAGTGTGAGCTTCTTCTTTTTTTTCTATTAGTTTAACACCTTCGCGATCTTTAAATCTTTCGATATCCCCACATAAAATTATTTCATGTGGAAAGTTGCCCATTTCTTTTGCAATTGATTTTATGGTCAAGTCTGTCTTTTCTTTTCTTTTACCATTTGTTGGAATACAAAAAGAAACGCCACTAATTGAAATTGGTTCTATCTTTTTATTCCCCAGTACACCACCAACAAACCTTTCATGCATTTTGTCATAATCAAAATGTTTGATTACATGGTCTTGCAACCTCTCTGCTTGGCTTTTGTACATGCCATAATTTTTAAAAACCTTTCTCAAGGTCATCTTGTAGGAACCCTGCCTCGGAAAAGCCCATTGGGAATCTTTAACAAGAACAGGTTCCCAAACTGCTTCTGGTTGAATATGCCTTAAGTCATAATCCACTTTTGCAAAATGAGCTTTTTCTTTTTCTTTGCCCTTCTTGTCCTTCTTTGGAGCATACATAAAGTCCAAAATCCCACCCCAATCAGGAGCAACAACAGGAAGGCCATAGTAGGCAGCTTCAAAAACTGGAAGACCAAAGCCTTCTCCATGTGCCAAATTGATAAAGCATTTCACTTTGGGGTGCTGGTATAGGCTAGAGAGCTCATTTTCGGTCATATCTCCATGAAGCAGATACACACTACACTTCCTGTCTTTAAACTTGCCTAGCATGTCTTTAAGGCGTGATTTCGTATATTCCCTGTCCATTACTGAATTGTTCTTTATGTTTCCCTTCAGAATCAAGCCCACTTCTTGATCCCAAAACTCTTCAAGCCACCCCATGATTGTATTTTCAATGTTTTTCCTCGGAGACCACTGTGCCATACAAAGAAAGTTAAAATCATGCTTCAGGTCTAGTTTGAAATCAGGGTCTTTCTCGTACTTCCTAACAGGATAGCTGACAACTTCTACCGGAGTTTCGCACTTGTAATTGCTTAAAACCTCTCCAGTCTGTTGGTTGACTGCCTCATAA
>Ga0209348_1001828_pt1 | contig 10208 bp, 16 predicted proteins | sample ETNvirenome_2_30_FD_184065 | JGI IMG/M metagenome (GOLD analysis project Ga0209348, IMG submission 184065) | Marine viral communities from the Pacific Ocean - ETNP_2_30 (SPAdes) (version 2) | ecosystem: Environmental > Aquatic > Marine > Oceanic | place: Pacific Ocean | collected 2013-06-22 | reverse complement strand
ATTTCCACATCCTATGCACATATATATTTTTTTTGTTTACAAGATCAAGTAAATAATTTAAGACCCCAACAGGAGGATTTATGGATATAGAAAAAATGTCAAATATTGACATTAGTCAAGATAGTGTAAAATCTATTTCTGACAAATGTAACCAACTAAAAGACCTAAGATCACAAATCGAAGAACAAGAAAAAAAATTATCGACTCTAAAAAATCAATCAAGAGATTTAGAGGAGAGAATAATTCCAGAGATGATGCAGGAAGCTGGTGTATCGTTGCTGAAGTTAAGTGATGGTTCGACTGTAGAAGTTAAACCATTCTATGCAGCAAAAATTCCTGAGTCACGTGTTGATGAAGCCTTTGGCTATTTAAGAAGTAATGGGTTTGAAGACTTAATTAAGAATACTGTTACTGCTTCATTTGGTAGAGGACAAGACAACCAAGTCTCTGAATTGATAAGTGTGTGTGAGAAGTTTGGTTTCAACTACAATAAAAAAGAAAAAGTTGAACCAATGACTCTTAAAGCATTTGTTAAAGAGCAAGTTGAAGGTGGTAAGAAATTACCATTTGATTTGTTCGGAGTATACATCGCAAATAAAACGAAAATAACAAACAAATAATAGGTAATAATATGAAGCTAAAAGACGGACAATCGAACGAAGTAGCGGTTAAAAAAGAAGCAGGAGCAGTTGCAGCGATCAACATCGAGCAATTTGGCGATGCGGGATTTGAGAATGTAGACTCGAAGAGTTTAGCATTACCATTTCTTAAAGTTCTTGGTCAGCTTTCACCACAAGTAACACAAGGTGATAGTCAGTTCATGGCAGAAGCTAGAGCAGGAATGATCTACAACACAGTGACAGACGAACTTTATGATGGTCAAAAAGGAATCCATGTGATCCCTTGCTATTATAAATTGGAGTACATTGAATGGAGAGACAGAGATAAAGGTGCTGTTGCTCCAGTAAATGTTTATCCAGCTGATTCGGATATCATGAGTAAAACCACAAGAGGTGATGACGGTAAGGATCGACTCGAGAATGGTAATTACATAGAAGAGACAGCGTCTCACTATGTGATGGTTGTTGAAGAAGAAAAATCATCAACAGCTTTAATAACTATGAAGTCTACTCAAAGGAAAAAGTCCAAAAAGTGGAATTCAATGATGATGTCCTTAAGGCAAAAGAGAAAAGATGGTAAAGGTTTCTTTAAACCTGCACCGTTTACTCAAATGTATTCTCTTAAAACTGTACTAGAAAAGAACAATTTAGGTTCTTGGTTCGGTTGGGAGATTGAGCATATAGGACAAGTGGAGAGCGAAGAAACAATTAAAGGTGCCTATGACTTTTATGAGTCATGTAAAAAAGGTGCAGTTCGAGTTAACCACGGAAAAGAAGAACAAGTAGCTAAAACTCCATTCTAGTATGGACCTACTTGACAACACCCTGGGAGAGTTTATAGAACTCTTCCAGGGCTCTACTACATATTTTGGTGTATCCAAACCTACGGGTAAGAAAAACTCTAAAGGTAAGGCAGAATTCAAACATTGGGTTGAACCTTCTCCAATGACAAAAGATCATTGGGTGCAACATTTAAAAGGAGAAGCTTACTATGGATCTGTCCCTATCAGAGATGATAATACATGCAGTTGGGGGGTCATCGATGTTGATCGTTATAATATACAGCATCAGGAAATTATATCGATTATACGGAAAAGAAAATACCCACTCGTACCATTCAGATCAAAGTCCAACGGACTCCATTTAATTTTATTTATCGAAGGTGTAGTTGCTGCATCTGCGATGCGTAAAAAATTAATTGAGTTAGCTTCCGACCTTGGTATCAACGATACCACTACGGATATTTTCCCTGCACAAGATGAAGTTGATCTTACACCAGAGAACTGGGACGAAAAAAGAAAAGGTAACTTTGTAAACTTACCATATCAAAAAGCACATATGACAACTAGAGTTGCCATGGATGATCAGTGCAATTCAATCAACATAAAAGATTTATACAAATTTATATCTAAGTTTAGACTTAAACCTGCAGAGTTTAAAAAATTAAAAATATTTCAAGATGATGAAACAAAAGACTATCCGCCTTGTGTAGTCAATTTTATGAAAAATAAAGTTAAGAAAGGTGAAGGTCGTAATGATGCTATGTTTAACGTAGCTGTGTTAGCAAAAAAAATTAATCCCGACCCTGTCATGTATGAAGATTGGACTAGAGATATGATGGGTAAAGTATGTGAAGAAAGATTACATCCAAAAGAATTAGAAAATATATTTAAAGGTGTAGAAAACAAAGAGTATGCCTACAAATGTAAAACATCAATTGCTAGAATGCACTGCGTATCTGGTGAGTGTGTTAAAAGAAAATTAGGTATTGGTGCTAATGAAGCATTACCTGAAGTTGGTAAACTTATAAAAGTAAACTCATATCCTGAACCATATTGGATTTTACCAATACAAGGAAAATCTATAAGACTATCTACAAAACAATTATACCAACAGCAGCTGTTGGGAGAACAACTTTTAAATTATGATATTGTGTGGCGACCACTTAAACCAACCAAAAGAGACCCAGACCCATATCGAGATTGGCTAGATGAGTTAATGACTAACAAACAAGACATGGAAGGCTTTGATGCAACAGAAGAAGGAAGTGACGTATTTAATTCTAGAATGTCTAGATTCTTAGAAGACGTTGAGGATACTACAGAGTTTGATCAAATCGATTCTGGTAATATATGGCGTGATGAAATTGAAATGAGATTTAAGCTAGAAACATTTAGATCTTTTATGAAAAAGATGGGTTATAATTGGAACGAAAAAGAATGCACAAGATTTTTAGAACAAGGTGGTGCAAAACCAAAAGCAAAGTTCAAAGGTATACAAAGCCGACACTGGATTGTACCTTTGCCAAAACAACAAGAACACAAAAACAAAGATGTCAAATTCACTAAACCGAAGGCTGCGTGGGAAGACAATTAAAATATTTGGTCCTCCAGGTACAGGTAAAACAGAAAACTTATTGAAACGTGTACAACGTTATCTTAGGCAAGGTTATTCTCCTGATGAGATCTGTTATGTATCGTTTACAAACAAAGCTGTTAATGAATGTGTTGCAAGAGTTAGGAAAAGATTTAAAGAATACGATGAAGATGATTTCAAATATTTTCGAACATTACATTCTCTGGCCCGACAACAGTTTGCTGAGATTCCCGTTCTAGATCCAAAGGCTGATATGTTGATGTTTCATACTCAATACGGAACTGTAAAAGTTAATTACAAGGATGGCCACGATGATCAAAAGGTTTACAACAATTGGTCCTTACAAATATATGACAGGGCAAGAAACATGAAAGTAGATCCTGTGTGGCTGTACAAACAGCAATCTAGAAAAGCTGTAAGGTTGCAGCAATTCAAATCAATTATCAATGGCTACGAAGAATTTAAAACAATGGAACTGGAGAACGGACAACGGACACCTGACAGGTTAGACTTTACTGATATGGTACAGAGATACATTACTGATGGATTGGTAATACCATTTAAAGTTTTGATGGTTGATGAAGCTCAAGATCTGACACCTTTACAGTGGGATATGATTGTAAAGATAGCTGAGTCTGTTGATAGAGTTTACATTGCAGGTGATGATGACCAGGCGATATACGAATGGAATGGTGCTGATGTAAATTTATTTCAAACTTTTCCTGGCAAGTCTCTTGTTTTGAAAAAGAGTGTACGATTAAACAAGAATATACATTTTTTTTCTAGCTGCATTTTACATTCGATGGGTAACAATAGAATAGAGAAAGAGTTTTATTCTAATGGTAAAGATGGATCTATACAAAGATGGAATGGATTGAAAAAAGTGCCTTGGGATTTAGATGGTAGTTGGATGGTGCTAGCTAGAATAAATGATGTGAAGAGAGAACTGCAGCAGGAGGCAAAGAACCTTGGTCTGTACTATCAAGATCAAAAGAATAATAAATCTTTTGATCCGAATCAATTTATGGCGATTCAATTGTGGGAAAAAATTTGCGAAGGTGGTGCTATTGCAAGAGAAGAAGCCTGTATCATGTATGAATATTTGTTAAACATAGACCACGGATACCGGTCACAGGACAGCAAAAAATGGTCTTTTGCACATCCAAATCAAGTGTTTACTTTTGATGAATTACACTTAAGGTGTGGTATGCGAGACGAAAAAGGTCCATGGAATCAAGTGTTTAAAAGAAAATTTAAAGACAAAGATAAACAATATTTCAACAAATTAATGAAGGAAGGTGTGGATCTTACGCAGCCACCAAAAATAATTATTGATACGATACATCAAGTCAAAGGTGGTGAAGCTGACAATGTGGTGTTAGCCAGTAAATGTAATTACCCATCGCATTACGATAAAAAAAATCTAGCAGAAAAAGTAAAAGAGTTGAGAGTTTGGTATACAGGAGTAACCAGATGCAAACAAAATTTACATTTGCTAGGAACAAACCACCAATACAACTTTCCGTTAGGAAAGTATTTTAAACTATATGAGGCAAACTATGTTTAGAAAAATAATAATTGAAGCACTAGAAGATAGATACAATGCACAGATATCTGAAGCTGAAGCTACATTAAAAATTTATTTAGAAAAACCTGTAGCCATAGGTGAACACCCACAGCACGTGGATGAAGCAGATAAGCTTGTTGAAAAGATAGCGAACGCAGAAGAAAAAATAAGAGTATTACAGGAGTTTAAATTATGACACATAAAGATTTATTTGAGGACGCTTTCCCTCAAGATAAGCAGATCGGGGGATCTCACTATAAATTTTTTGAGATTCAACCCTATGAGTTTATTGCAAAAAATGATCTAACATTTTTTCAAGGCAACGTAGTAAAATACGTTTGCAGGTACAAACATAAAAATGGAATTGAAGATCTAGAAAAAATAAAACACTATTGTGATTTAGAAATAAAAAAACTAAAAGATGCTAAAAAGAAATGACTCATCAGCTAAATTTTATTTACAACGACTCCGATTGGGTATGTCCGAGTGACTATCCTGACCTTAGACACGCAAAAGAAATAGCAATTGACCTGGAAACTAAAGATCCAAATATAAAAACAAAGGGAGCAGGTTGGGCAACTTTTGATGGCCATATTGTAGGTTTTGCTGTAGCTGCTCTTGATCAACAATGGTACTTTCCAATTCATCATGATGCAGGTGGTAACATGGACTCTGCTATTACTACGGCCTGGATGCAAGAAGTTTTAAAAACACCAGCAACTAAAATATTCCACAATGCAAGTTATGATGTGGGGTGGTTGCTTGTTAATGGTTTTGAAATAAATGGTCCTATCGTAGATACAATGATAGCTGCTGCACTTATTAATGAAAATAGATTTAGTTTTAGTTTAAATGCATGTGCGAAAGATTATTTAGGTGAAATAAAAAACGAGACATTTTTAAATGAAAAAGCAAAGGAGTGGGGTATCGATGCAAAGGCAGACCTTTGGAAGTTACCTGCAGGTTACGTAGGATTTTATGCTGAACAAGATGCTGCACTTACCTTAAAACTTTGGCAGCGTTTCAAGACAGAAATATCTAAGCAAAGTTTAAATGATGTGTGGGATATGGAGATGGAGCTGCTGCCTATATTAATTGAAACTAGGCGTAAAGGTATAAGAGTAGATGAAGAAAAAGCTGTAAGCTTAAAAAAAGAATTTAAAGAAAAAGAATATCAAGTATTAAAAAAGATAAAAGACGAAACTACTATGAAGCCAGACATATGGGCTGCAAGATCAGTAGCACAGGTGTTTGATAGGATAGGTGTAGAGTACCCACGGACACCGAAAACCGGAGAACCAAGCTTTACGCAAAATTGGTTAGTAAATTGTAGTAACCCGATAGCGCAACTAATAAGAGAAGCAAGAGAAATAAATAAATTCCATTCAACATTCATAGACTCCATTCAAAGATTTGTACACAAAGGTAGAATACATTCAGAGATAAATCAACTAAGATCTGATCAAGGCGGAACTGTATCTGGTCGATTATCTTATTCAAATCCAAACCTGCAACAGATACCTGCGCGTAACAAAGAGTTTGGTGATAAAATTAGAAGTTTGTTTTTACCTGAAGAAGGCAAACAATGGGGTAGCTTTGACTACAGCCAACAAGAGCCAAGATTGGTTGCTCATTACGCTGCAAGTGTTAATGAAAATTTTACAGGTGCAGATGAATTTATTGAAGCTTATAAAAACGAAGCTGCAGACTTTCATCAAATCGTGGCTGATATGGCAGGAATAAGTAGAACTCAGGCAAAGACGATCAATTTGGGTCTTTTTTATGGTATGGGTAAGGCCAAATTAGGTAGAGAATTAGGTATTTCAAAAGATAATGCAGAGAACCTTTTAAATAAGTACCACTCTAGGGTACCTTTCGTAAAGAAGTTAGCTGAAGCTGTAACCAATAGTGCTTCAAAGTATGGGTTTATTCGAACAATAAGGGGTCGTAAATGCCGATTTGACATGTGGGAGCCTGCTACCTTTGGAATGAATAAAGCAATGCAATATGAAGAGGCTAAGGCCATATATGGAAATAACATCAGAAGAGCCTTTACTTATAAAGCCCTCAACAGGCTAATTCAAGGATCTGCAGCTGATCAAACAAAACAAGCAATGATCAATTGTTACAAACAAGGTTATAAGCCTTTACTACAGATTCACGATGAGTTATGCTTTTCTATCAACTCTGAAGAAGATATAAATGGAGTAAAGGAGGTAATGGAGAATGCAATCGAAAACCTCAAAGTCCCATTCAAAGTCGATGTTGCATTGGGAAGAAGCTGGGGTGAAGCAAAAGAATAGTTGTCCGAGATGCCAAGGCACAGGAATTGTTGAAACCTGGAATGACACCTCAGAAACTTTTAAAGTTAAGTCTGCGTGTCCTCAGTGTCAGGTTCATCTGAGTGTTCCTGCTCTTCGGTCTGCTGGTCTTTGAACTCTTCATCAGCAATCTTTTTTAATTGTTTGTAGTAATTTGGATGTTTCCATTCAAATGTCATTTGCTCTCCTTTTATTTTTTTATTTACTATTATACCACGAGCAATTTTTCCAATTTTTATTTTATTGAATAGTAGATGAACTCCTGTTGCAGGGGTTTTATTCTGAATGCGACACTGAATGCTTTTTACGAAAATTTAGAGCGCAGTAGTCTTGGGAAAAAAATTGATTTTTTTTAGCTAGTCTAGCTAGCTATATCTAGAAGACCTTTTTTAGCGTCTTCAACACTTTGTTCATTGATCTTAACTTTAAGATCTTTGATTTTAATATCGATCCACTTCATATCAGGCGTTACTCTACCTTGTTCCAACGCTTTGCCCGCCCACTTGGACTCCAATTGAAGTTTCTCCGTTATTAACTTTTGTAGTTGCATCTCGGTCAACCTCCTCGAAGGTTATGAAAAGTTTGTTGGGATCCAAAAAACCACCAGCATCCTTCTCTGTTATATCTCCTGACTCAACCTTCTTGCTAAACGTGTCAAGAGCAGCCTTATCGTTCTCAGCCTCAAGCATCTCATCAATTAATATGTTTTTATATTTTGCTTGGACGCGATATAGCTTCATGTATTATTATATATCAAAATGTGACCTAAATGCAACTATGTGGTAATTTTGGGTTTTTTAGGTGGGACAACGGGTTTTGGAACTTCTACAGCTCTACACTCAAATTTTACTACTATTTTGTTAGTTTCTACGTATTCTCTGTCAAATTCTTCAATTTCTTCCAATGACATAAAAGTATTATGGGCAACTCTATAACCCATCTGAACACAATCTGCATGACTATTAAATGAATATCCAGGTATATGATTGCTTGGGCAATCATTAGTTAACATGCTGCACATGTATAAAACTAGTATAAATTTTGTCATAAAATCCTATATTATCTTATAGTATTTAATCCTTGCATATCCCATTAAAATGATTATAAGAGACGCATGTTTTTTAAAAATACTAACAAAGAGGTTATCATGAAAAACAATCAAGAGAAAGCAGCAATGACTGCTGCTGAAAAGCTAGGCGAAGCTTTGGTATTAAAGCCTGAATGGGAAGTAAAACCAAAAAGCGTTGTCATGACTCATGTCTTTTCAGTTGAATTTAATGAGTCAACAAAAGAACTGCAGCTGATGGTCAATGGTGATTTGTATCAAACTATCAGATGTAAAGATATCCTGAATGGAAAAATAAAATTTCATAATGGATTAAATGAGATCGTAAATAAATTTAATTTGTGGAGGTACGATGAGCCAAAGTCCAGTAATTAAATTAAAGTCTGACTCAACTGTTTTAGGCAGTTGGATTAGTCGAGTTGATCAAATACTTAGTCAAGTACCTGTAGTTGCTGCTGAAGATCATATGCCACTTGATTACTCACACGATGAGTTTCAACAAGCGATGAAGAAGCTGCAGCAATGTGCAATGTATTTTGAGAATATGCCAATCTACCCAATTAACGAGTCGATTGCATCTAAGTTAATCTACGACCAATTGCAGGGGGCTAATGACAAACCAGATTATTAGTTTTTTGCTTTTGATTTCACTACTAGTGATACCACCAAAAATTATTTTATTAATAGTTGGGTTACTAGGTTACACAATATTGTTCTAACCAAGGAGGAAAAGATGAACAATGCAATAAAAAATAAATACTTTGAGACAACGGATTACTCAAAGTTTAAAAAAGCTAGAGGTAATAGACCTGTAGATGAAGCACACGTAAATCAACTAAAAAAATTGATTGCTGATAAAGATCTTTACGATCCTATACGTGTAAACCAAAACATGGAAGTAATTGATGGGCAGCATACTTTACAAGCTAGGAAAGAACTAGACCTTGTTGTGCCATACATCATTATTAAATCTGATGATCCACTTGATGTTGCAAGATTAAACACAGGTAGAAAAAATTGGTCCATGGAAGCATATCTAAACCATCATTGTGCAAGAAACAAAATGGACTACAAGATATGTAAAAATAAAATGAACCAGTATGGTATCAATGTTGCAGAAGCAATTGTGTTGCTGCTAAAACAATGTTCGTTATGGAATAGAATATCCACTGACTTTAAGACAGGTGAATTTAAAATACCTGCAGGTGGTATTGAAAACTGTGATCGAATTGGTGCTGCATTGAACACACTCAAAAAATATTTTTTGGGTATGGATGATACCAAAAGAAGACTTAAGAGATCTATGGTTATGGCCTATATCATAGCTGATAGATGTCCAGACTTTGATCTAAGACGTTTTAGAGATGCCTGTAAAAGCAAGTCCTCTTGGTTCTTATCTGGTACGAGTACTAGAGATTACATTGTCATTATTGAAAAAATTTACAATAGTGGTCGAAGTAAAAAGAAAATAAAACTACTTGATTTCTTTGAGTCAAAAGAATATCAAGAGCACTAAGAGAGGTAGAAATGGACATCAATAAATGGAAGTCATGTGCAGTTGATATGAATACCTACTGTATTATTAGAGCAATGGGGAAACAAGGGTTTAGAAGACCTGGTTCGATGATTGCCAAAATAGTTGATGACGAGGTAAAAAAGATAGCTAAAAAAGAGGGGAAAAGCTATCAATCAATGAAAGAGAATTTACTCTTGCAGGGCAAGAAGCTGCTGAACGGTAAATAGATTCGCAGGTTGGATGGTTAACCTTAAACCTGGAATTGGAAAGGGCCTGGGAGACTGGGCCCTTTTTTTTGTTGCATTAAAGTCACAAATTTTATAAGAACATCTCATACGTATTCCTAAGCCTAGAATGAAAAGGTGAGGCTTTCAAAACACCTTATTCTCAATTAACAACGAAAGCTAATTTTAACTTTAAAAGGAGATTTTAGTGGGTAAAGCTGTAAAAAAAAGCAGTGAAGAAGCATTAGACCAGGCGTTGGACAAGCTAGTTATGCTTGCACCAAATAAAAAAACTTATGATGAGTTAACCAGTTTAATGTTTCAGTTGTATTGTGGAAATGACTTTGGTTTAGGAAATTTCAGTTTATCTTTTCTCGACAAGATCGAGTCTAGATGGCAATCAGGTAGAAAGAAGATAGCTCAGGCTAAAGGTTTGAAGCTGGTTGTTAAAAATGTGTAGCCACGGTGTAATCCATAATCCATATCTTTTCCCGCATCGTGGTTATGCAGATGTCCAG
>Ga0209348_1001827_pt1 | contig 10221 bp, 12 predicted proteins | sample ETNvirenome_2_30_FD_184065 | JGI IMG/M metagenome (GOLD analysis project Ga0209348, IMG submission 184065) | Marine viral communities from the Pacific Ocean - ETNP_2_30 (SPAdes) (version 2) | ecosystem: Environmental > Aquatic > Marine > Oceanic | place: Pacific Ocean | collected 2013-06-22 | reverse complement strand
CCATGCGTGCAGCAGAGCGCACCTTTTTTGACGAAGAAGGCAGACCGGTTATTGTCCCGCAAGAGGTTGCAGGATTAACAGCTGACCAGTTAGCCGCAGCACAACGAGCTAGAGATCTTGTCGGTGTACAAGATAGATTTTTAACGGACGCAGAAAGCGCTTTTAGAACCGGCGTAGATCAACTAACTGCTGGGCAAGAGGCTGCAAGAGGCTTCGGCATGAGGGGCCTAGATGCCGTGAGAAGCGGTGTCAGCGAAGAAGAAAGATTAAGACAAGCAGGCTTAGAAGGACTGCTTGGTTCTATAGGTGAAGGTCGTCAGTTAACCAGAGGCGCAACTGAAGACTTGATGTCTCGTTTAGGTGAAACAGAAGCCATACGAAAGGGCGCTGCTCTTGGTTTTGGGCAAAGACTAGGCGAGTCAGAAGAACTTTTGCGAGGCACTACGGGCGAATATGACCCGTCCATGACACAGCGATTCATGGATCCATTTGAAGATGCTGTTGTAAGACAAACCGTCGAGGACGCAGTAAAACAAGCAAACCTGGCAGATATTGCACAAACCGCTAGAGATATAAGAAGTGGTGGTGAGTCAGCATTTGGCTCTAGGGCGCGTTTATCAGCGGATGAGCGAACAGAAGCTCTGGGTAGGGGGTTAGCTAAAGAATTAGCAGGAATACGCTCCAGGGGCTTTTCTGAGGCTCAGAGAACAGGATTAGGTGAGTTTGCTAGGCAACAACAAGCCGCCAGAGCTGCAAGCTCAGGACTAGCAAGTCTAGCGGGGCAAAGACTAGGCGCAGGACAGCAGTTAGCCAGCGGACTTGGGCAGTCTGCAACACAAAGATTTGGCGCAGGTACAGGTCTAGGACAAACACTGGTAGGCTTTGGGCAAACCGGACAACAAGCGCAAGCAGGTGCTGGTCGAGCAGCACTAGGTGCAGGACAAACGCTATCAGGCGCATTAGGTCAGATGGGCGGACTGGAAAGTCAGATCGGCCAGCAAAGATTTCAAGCACAACAAGGTCTAGGCGGATTCTTGCAAGGCTTAGGTAGTCAAGCGCAACAAGCAGGTATGTCAGGCATTAATCTGTTATCCGGCATTGGTGGACAGCAGCAAGCCTTACAACAACAAATATTAGATGCGCAAAGAGCTAATGCTTTACAGGCACAACAAGCTCCGTTACAGCAATTTCAATCACTACTACCGTTTATTGGTACGGCAGCTCAAACAGCTGGTACACAAAGTAACGTACAACAATTTGCACCACCACCTAGCCCACTGATGGCAGGTCTTGGTGTTGGTTTGTCTACGCTAGGCGGTATAGGTAGCTACTTGAACCAAGGACAGCAAAGGGCGGTCTAATGGCTATTGGCAGACCTCAAATGGAAGAGCAAATAAGCAGCTTTGCCACTGGCGGAGCAACAGGTGTTGATCCGTTTTCGGGGCCTGTTGATCTTGGATCTATCGATCCCAACACGCTGCGGTTGATGATGATGCAAGCCAATCAACCTACATATGAAACCAGTTTTGAGAAATATCAACAAAGACTCGCGCCTTACGCTTATCAATCTCCTCGATTAAATATATATGACGTAGCATCTGAGTTAGGTGCCGCAATACTTGCGACACCAAAGACAGGAAATGTTTACGAAGGCCTAGGGCGCGGTTTTGGCAACTTATCTGCAAGAATAAGAGCTAATCGAGAGGCTAACGCAAAAGCAAACCAACAGGTTGCGTTACAGGCCGCTAACCTAGCAATGCAGGATGAGCAGAAAGCACAAGACTATCTGCAAAAGTATTCTCTTGAACTTCTCAAGATGGCTAATGATCCCGGCGATCTGATCACCATCGAATTTGACGAGATGGTTCCTAGCGTTGATGAGCAAGGCAACCCGGTGTTAGACGCCGATGGTAACGCAGTCCTGGTTGCTAGTGGTGTTAGAAAGCAAGGCACATTCAGAGACAACATGACAAACAAGTCAGTGATTAACGACTTGTTAGAAAACAAAAACGGTATTCAGGTCAAAAGCCCCACCACGCAAATAAACATGCCGGGAGCGGGAAGCGAACAATACGTTAAGGCAATGATCAAAAATGAAGAAAAGTATTTAGAAGAAGCTAGATCAGCCACTGGTGTACTTGACCAAGTAACATATGCAAGAACCATCGCAGAACGTATCGGTGAAAGTGGCTATGGACCACAAGAAGCTTTTTTATTGCCTATCAGAAAAATATTAGTGGGCGTCGGTTTAGACGGCATGGTCGACAGCAGCAAGGTTGGCGATCAGATATTAATGAACCAGCTAGGCATTGGTTTTGCCATGGCGATTGTTGGACAGACCAAAGGTGCTATCTCTAACCGTGAGATGGAAATGTTTTTATCTGCATCGCCGGTTCTAACAAGCACCTACAACGGTTTTATGAAGCAGCTAGATTATTTGGAAAGAATAGCTGAAAGAACAACTGAATTTATGGCTGATTACGCAGAGGAGGCAGCTAGACTTGAGGACTCTGGTATAGGAGACAGAAAAGTCAAAAGGCAGTTAGACATCTGGACAGCCAACTGGCACAAGAATAATCCTTTGTTTGCAAATGAAGAGTTTGAAACACTTAGCGGTGTTGCTAGAGGAGACGATGATGCCATAAACAAATTAGGCATTGGTGGAGAGGGTGCTGGTATAGCCCAAGGATTCAACGTCAATGACAGCATACAGCAGTACAAGCAAATACAGGCTGCGAAAGAAATTACTGGTGGCACAGCTGCAACACAACAAAAGATAAATGTTAGCTCTGAAGATCTAGCTCGACAAATCATGATGGATCCAAGAAATGAATTCACTTTCGAGGAGAGGAAACAAAAGATACAAGAAATGTTGGATGGCGGGTTAGCAGTGCCTGATTACATTTTACAGAACTACGGGCTAACTAAATAACCATGGCTGAACCAAACTACGACGAACAAATACAGCAGCTTCTGCAACAGTCTATGCAGAACCAGCAACAAGAAGACCGTGATTTCATGGACTACGGCCTGATGAAAGCACGAGGCAATTTGTTCTTTAGCGATGACGCCATGCTTGAATACTTTGCGTCAGAAAAGTTTCCAGATGATCCATCGGCCGTTGCGCGTTTTAGATACAAAGACGGCGAGCTGATCTACACAGACTACGACGGATCCACAAAAAAAGTATTTGAACCCGGTGAAGATATCGGCTGGTTTGAAAACTACGTATTCCCCAACATTGTTCCTGCATCTACATTTGTTGCAGATGTTGGCGGTGGCATGGCCGGTGCAGGTGCGGGATTTAAGAAAGGTTTAGATCTTGCTAAGGACATTAGAAACCCGCTCGCCAAACTAGCTGTGACGTTGATCTCCACAGGAATAGGCGGATTTGGTGGTAACTTTGTAATTGGTGGTGCGGCGAGAGGTGGGCGTGAAGCATTGATAGATATGTTTTACAACTTGCCTCCTGAAGAGATCAAAGCGGCTTACGACGATTTATTAGTATCGTCTGGTTTTTCAGCGATACCATTTGGCGCCGGACCAACTAGGAATGTGGTTAATAAATTCATAGGCAAAGAAGACAATCTTAGATATTTGATGAATCTTAGAAGAAGCAATCAAGAAATCATCGATGAAGCCGCACAAATGGGCATACAGCTCACCCAGGCTGAGGCTGCTGACATAGGAACAAGGGCAGTAGGGCTACAATATTTTTTAAGTAGACAACCACAAATTGAGTCTGTGCGAAAGTTTTATGATAGCAGAGCAAGTAGAGCAAGAGAGGCCATACAAAAACTAGCTGATAGTTTTGGAAGCATGTCCGGTGAGTTTGGAGACGTAAACGCTAGAGTCGCTGCCGCTACTAAGCAAGCCTTGGACAACATGGCAAATGACAGAAAAACTAGAGCTAAAGCAATATACGACACGATAAGGCTTGCGCCTGAACAAACTTTGGTTGATACGACACCAATTATTAAACGTATAGACGACACTTTAACTAATCCTGAATTAGATCCTGATGTTGTTGAGGCGCTTACCTCATTTAAAAAACTGTTGTTTGATCGAGACGGCAACCAAATACAAAACCTGATGTCGCTACATGACCGTAGAACAGGATCTATTGAAAATTTAATTAAGGCTAATCTAGGCACAGATCAAGGCAGCAGGTTAATTTCTTTGCGTGAAGATTTAACTACTTTGTTTAGAAATGCAGAGCCTAATTATGCTCTAGCGCAAAGAATTTATGATCCCACTAAGCCAGCGTTACAAATGGTGGAGCGTTCAGTTATAGGAAGTTTAGCAAAAGCTATGACTGACAAGGCAACCTCACGCGCTGTCTTAAAATTGTTCGATCCAGATGTGTCTGAAAAATCACTAAGAACCGCCAAAGAAACTTTGCTAAAAACAGACCCCGATGCGTTTTTAGATGCTAAAAAGTTTTTTATTGTAAATAAGCTAGATGATCTTATGCGTCAAAGCATTGATCAAGGTCTTCCTCAATTCCAGCAGTTTTTTGCAAAAAGTAAAAACGCTAGGCTGATGAAAACCATGCTAGAGCCAGAAGAGTATGCAAACTTTGAGCGGATGATAGAGATACTTGGCAAAGCTATGTCAGTGCCAAAAGGTGGCTCGCAAACACAGCCGCTACTAGCCATTGAAAAAGCTTTAGCAGATGACACAGCTGGCTTGGGTATGAAATCTACCAAGTTTTTGTTATCTGCAATACGACTACCGGGTAGATTAATACAAGGCACGTTTGGAGATGATTTTTTAAGAAGTGTCGCAATGAGGCAAGCCGATACTTATTACAAAGCTTTGGCAGACTCTTTGTTTGATCCAGACGCAGCTATCAATATCGAAAGAGCGTATCAATACTTTGCTCCACTAGAGTTTGGCGCAAAACAAACAGTAACTAGAGGTGTTACGGAAGGTGCTGATGCGATCATATCTGAAGATGAGCCCTACACGCCTACAAGTGAACGACGCGACATGATGATTGAGCAAGCCCTTGAGGAAGCTCAAAAAAGACAAAACAACCCACAAAGCTCTTTGGATGTAGATCTTTTCGAGGACGGTTTACCGGGACAGACTGGGGCGCCATTAAACTTTGATCCTGCAATGTCTCCGACTATTCTGCCTAGAGACGAAGATAGAGAGCTGGCCATGCGAATGAGGGCCAGACGATCTGGCATCGGCGGACTGGTTTAACTTTCTAGCTCAAGCTCACCCTGCGGCTCAGACTCATGAGCCAAGATCACAGCGCTATCTACATCGTAGTTAAACTCGTAACCCATGTATTGTTCGCCATCTACCTGGATGACTAGGTTGCGCGAGATCAAACGCAGTAATGCCGCTTGGTGGTGTAAAGTTAATCTTGAAAACAGGTCTATAACTTCTTTTGCTTCAAGCACCGGCTGATAAGTCTGAGGTACAGACTTCTTACGTTTGAAGAGCTTCATGCGCTAACATGCTCGCTAAACAGCGATTTATGCTCCCTCTCGATCAATACCTTTAACTGGTCGATCTTGGTCCTGCGCTCACTGTTACAGATGTCTTGCAACATGTTGTAAGTACGAACATCAAGAGCCAAAGACTTACGAGTCTTCGGGTTTACTTCTTGTTGTATGTTATCCATATTACTACTTTAATAAGTTATAAGTGTGGATCATTTTATAAAAATTTGCGACAATATGCAAATATGTATCAACTAAAGAATTACATGTTGTCCATGCAATCGCATTGGATGATCAACCAGAACACGTATCAGGCGGTTCAGGACTCTCTCCCCATCATAACTAAGTATGCAGCACAGCAGGGTGTCGGTAAGATGAAAAAGACGCCCATACATAAGATGTTGAGCAATCCTTTCCCAGAAGTTTACACCATGCCAATCTTTAGGCGCAGCTGGTGCAAGATGATGTGTGAAGAGATTGAACACATGAAAAAAACTTTTGGTTTCGAGGGCAACGAAGACGAAGACACTTTAAGACAGATCCCAGAGATAGTGTTGCGAGAGCGCTCTCCAGAGCTGTATCAAAACATGTGGTTTGTGGTTCGCAACGTGATAGACCCAATCATCATGTCTATCTGGCAACGCAGCTGCCCGGATCCTGCCAGCATCCAGATAGCCAACTACAATCTCACAGAGAAGCAGCAGGGCAACTGGCACCACGATGAAAGCGCAGACATTAGTGTTGTTGTGCCGTTGAATACAGGTGATTACACGGGCGGTGGTACAGAGTTTCACAATCACGGCAAGCTCAAGCCATTGCCTAATGGACATGGTCTTATCTTCCCATCATTCACACACAATCACCGTGGCCTCCCGGTTGGCGAGGGTGATCGATATCTTCTGGTTTTCTGGTTGTGCGACAAGGGCAGAGCGATTGAGCTGTTGCAAAATGCTCCATAATTAATTGTACTTATTTGTATAAAAGTGTAGACATGGACACGGAAATAGCTATAATAAGAAGTGTAAGTTAATTAAACCGGAGAAAAAAATGGAAAAAGTAATATTAAACAACAACCTAGAAGCTGGCACTTATCCTCACAGAGCTGTTCTTTTGAGAGAGCCTGCTGATAAATATGCACATGAGGGCAATGGCGATATCATTGCAATAGAATATAAGCTTGAGGGCGAGTGGGAACAGACTCCCGGTAGATGGTATGCAGAGACTTTGTTAGGAACTTGTGAGTTTTCGCGAGGCGGTGTGCCTACGGACGGTATTTCAATCCACGGTGATGATTGGGTGGTTGAAGCTGGTATGATCGACGCGCTCAAAACTTACGTCAGGATCTTGATTGATGAAGGCAACTTTATGACTGACGAGCGTCAAGCAAAGGTCGCTGACATTCGCCAAAGACAAAAAAAGATTTTTGGTGACAACATGACTGAGACTAGCGAAGAAGACATTCTAGCTTGCTACAGCAAATGGGGTGCGGAGTAAGCCCAGTCTTAAAGAACAGGGAGCTTAGGCTCCCTTTTTTTTGGCCATCTGTTTGTCGGTGTATTCTCGGTAATCGTCTTGGAACATTTTCTCCCACCATTTCTCCCAAGTAATGTTTTGATTTGGTATTTTTTGTCCTCTTTTTTTCCAAACCATACGAGCAGCGCACAGTTTTTTATGTGCCTCCCATTTGGCCTCTTGTTCTTCAGATGTCATAATTAAGCGTCAGCTCCTCGCCTTCTTCTATGTCCCTGGTCGCAAACAGATGAAAAACGAGATAATCGTCCCACTCATACACGTTTTCTAACATGCAATTTGCATCTTCCGAATGGTTAAGGAAACCGCCCAACGGTGTTCGCACAAAGCCTTTGTACAAAGGCATCTTGATATGTGTAGGACCTAGATCGGAGCCTTGTTCTAGCGGTTCAGCTGCAAAGACACCATGACCTTCTATTTCGCTTTCGCCTAACGTCAGGTGATCTGGCAAGGGCCGATAGTAAAACTTATCTAAAATCATCAGTACAAATCGCCTAGCGTTACTTCTTGTACGCCAGTCAGATTAAAAGGTTTGTAGTCGTCGTTATCTTTACAGTCTAACAACGTCTTAAGCGCTTGCTCATTCTTAGCCTTGCCATACTCTATCGCCTCACCAGAGAGCGTATAAACCGCAAAAGGATAAGGGTGTAGCTTTTCTTGGGCCAAGAACATAAATTGCTCTGCTGGCAAATCTGAGGCTCTGGCAGCGTCTAAATACAATGCTGCTTGCATGTAATAGTTGAAACTGTTGATGGCGCTTCTAAAACCTCTTGGCGATGCGTCACGGGCAGTTTTTAGATCCCAAACATTCTTGCCGTCATACCAATCGAACCTTGCTTTGAACGGTTGATTATGCCAGTAAAAACAAACAGTTAGCTCGACCTTGTCGGTTCCACGTGGAACATATTCTTCCACTACCGCTCTACGGTCCATGCACACGTCGTACATGTCTTGCTTGATTGGAGTACGGTCACCTATGCCAGCCTTGAAGTCTTCGTATTCTTCTTTACCGGCTTTAGTCCTACGATCCACGTTTGGTTCTATGACGAACTCGTCGTCAAACTTATCCAGCTCTAGGAACAGACAGTGTTGTACCCGGCCTTCTATTAGCGCCGGTGTTTCTTTTCTGGGGCCTTCATTCTTCCAAGTGTAAGGACACTTAATTACAGAGGTGAGATCGTGAGATCGGTATACAGGTTCACCATCTAGGTTAATTGCCGCATACTCTGGGTACGGTACGTTTTCGTAAACGCCTACTTTAAACTCCATCACTCCTCCTCGGATCCTGGCCAGCAGCACGCTTGGTGTACCAGCTTGCTTTTGCCAGGTCAGTATCCGTAGCGCCTTGCTTCTTGCCAGCACGCCATAAATATTTGAACGCATTGATCTTTGCATAGATCCGCACTTGGTCTTCACCAAACGCGCTCACCATGGCATCAATACATTCGATGTCACCACTAAGGTAGTGACTAGGTGAATTGACCACTGAGTCAATCTTCTTTGGTCTGCCTCTCTTCGCCATTTTGTTCTTTCCTCTCTAATAGCTGACGGATGATTTCCAGTATCTCTTCGGCATCATCCTCGTCAAATTCGATTATTATTTTCTTACCCATAAGTATTGCTAGGAGACACGCACCCCCGATGTCCGGCCCGGAGATGGAACACCACACCAGCGAGTGCGGTCCCTATTCGCAAAATCATCTAAAAAGGTATGTCCTCTTCTTCGGGTTCGTCGTCTTTCGCAAGATCCGCTAGACCCCCAGACTCAGCAGCTGGTGCTGGTTTCGATCCGCCCTTTTCTTTGGCAGCTTTCAATTCAAGAGATTCCTCGATCATCTCTTTCATCCAGTCAGGCATCTCGTCCCATACGTCACACATAGCTTTTGATTCTGGGCATGACTCGCCGGTAAATTCTTTGGCATATACGTCAAGATCAAACGCGACTTGTTGGTTCTCTGTCTCAACGGACTTAACGCCACCGTCTGGTTTGTAAACACCCTCGACAGCTGTGCCGTCTGAGCCGTCCTGCTTCTGGTACCCGATGACCTCCAGCTCACACGTCTTACCAAGCAAGTTATCAATGTCGAAAGCTTTGAGCTGTTCTGCGGTAAACGGTTTGCCGCGCCATGATTTAAGATCAAGATGCAGGGTTGCATTCTCGTTTAATGAAGCGGTGTACTTTTTAGAGATACTAAAAGGTCTATCGTCGGACATTTTTATTTCATCCCAGAACTCATCACCGTCCTCGCCCATCTGCATGTGGGTGACTTCCCAATACAGATACACAAGAGTCCTTTTCTTTTCTGGTCCACCCTTGAAGCTTTCCATCCGACTGCCAGCGTCTACAATCTTGTAGCACGCTGCTTTGTAGCGGCCCGGTTGCAAACTTTCGTAGTCACCACCTCCGCTTGATACTGTTAATCCCATTTTTGATCCTCCGGTAATTGATTAAAGTTTATAAATGTGTATGATATTGTACACAAATGAATATATAGAGCAAGTAGGGATGTCACTAAAAATTAAGAAACCAAACCAAAAAAACTTCGAGAGGCCCTTTTCTGGGGATGTGCGAAGCGAGTTTCTTAATTTCTTATCTCAGAATGGTTTAGAACCGGATCCGAAAAAAGGATTAGTCGATGATGGCAGTGTTGGCAGAGCATACATTAATGTAGGCAACGCACGCAAATTGGTCGGGTGGTATCAGTTATGGACTGATCAAGCCGTGCCTTTTGGCCGCATCGGTGATTACAGGATCTCAGCTACCGAGCCGGTAGCTATGTTCAAGCCAGAGCATCAGCAGAAGTACAAAATGACTGATGAGCAGAGAGAAGAAATTAAGGAGTTACAAAGACAAGCCGAAGTAAAGAAGGCTGAGAATTACAATAAGGCAGCGAAGCGTGCGCAGTCGGCATGGGAACGAGGACTCCCGGTTGAGCGCCATCCTTATCTAGAGAAGAAGGAAGTATTAGCTTACGGCCTGAAACAGAACGAGCAGGGCGCTCTCATGATACCTATGTACGACGCTCAGATGACCATTGTCGGAATCCAATATATAAGTGAGGACGGCAGCAAGAAATTTCTTACTGGTTCTAAAAAAAGCGGCAGCTTTTTCATACTAGGCAGTGAGATCCTCAAATCCAGTGACGTAGTTAACTACGCCGAAGGATATGCAACGGCGGCATCCTACTATGCTGACTTCAGTCAACCCGTCGTCGTTGCATTTGACGCATACAAC
>Ga0209348_1001826_pt1 | contig 10224 bp, 15 predicted proteins | sample ETNvirenome_2_30_FD_184065 | JGI IMG/M metagenome (GOLD analysis project Ga0209348, IMG submission 184065) | Marine viral communities from the Pacific Ocean - ETNP_2_30 (SPAdes) (version 2) | ecosystem: Environmental > Aquatic > Marine > Oceanic | place: Pacific Ocean | collected 2013-06-22 | reverse complement strand
CAAATTATTTACACACTATTTAATATATATATCTGTAAAAAAGTTATTTTTTTTTGTTTTGGTATGTTGGAAAAATCTGTTTTTGGGTTATTGGGTGTATTATCCCACATTTCACCACATCTCACCACTACACAAATATTTGACATATCCAAACAAACACGCTGTTTTTTGTCAATAATATTGCATTTTTTTTGTTCATAAATAGTGGGAAAATTATTTGTATAATAGGAAAATATTTTGTATATTTGAGGGGGGGGAAGTTTTTGCTAGAAATTGACGCTCTGTGTGTGATAGTGATTAATCACTTGTATATATAAAAAAGAAAAGGGGGAACAAGTCCCCCAATTCACCACCATGAAAAATAATTAATTTAAATTTCTCAATTTTATTTCTTTGGCTTTTATTTTATTTTCTATTTCTTTTCTATTCATTCTTAACCAATTATATAAATATTTGCTTGTAGTCCTTGAATAGTTTAAAGCGTTAATATCTAATGTTAGTACGGGAATAGATTTTGTTTCATCTATCTTTGCTATTATTGTTTGATAACTTTGGAAGTAATAAACATAATTAACATTTATTTCAAATTGATTTGGTACTAAATTTCCGTTACTACTTTTTAAATTTTTTACTTGAATTTTCATAGTTTTTTGTGTTTGATTAATATAATACTAATATACAAAAATTTTGCATACTAACAAAATATATATAGTTTTTTTTGTGATTTTTTGCGCTCTGTGTGTGATAGTGTTGGTAAAATGTGCGCTCTGTGGTCGCTCTGTGTGTGATAGTGATAATATATAATTATAAATAAAAAAAAAGTAAAGCGCAAAGAAGAGTTTTTTAACGGGACAATAGAATCAGTTTGAGAGGTAAACTACACCTTTTGTATACTCTATTGCGTGGTATGACCCACCTGATAGACCCTGGGTTACATCTTTGCGCCTTACTAAATTATTTATTCATTGCATTTAACCTGCAACATATCCTTAATGCGAACTAAATCTTTATAGATTTTTTCAGCATTACCTTTAAGGTTGTAGAACTTTTTTACATCAGATACTTTCCAGTATCGATGGGGTTTTAGTCCTGATTTCCACAATCCCAAATCCCTAACCGATATAAATAAATTGTACATAGCTGGAGGGATATTATTGTTATAACTTTTACCATCATCTCCAGTTCCACCTATTGAAATAGTTTTATTAGAATCTATTTCTTGGATTAACTGTTGATAAAACATTGAGTTATAAAAATCTTTTTCCCATTTTGCATAAACTTTTTTTGTCTTCATAGTATAAAAATTAAAGGGGGAGATAAACTCCCCCAAGGTTAAACATAACTAAAATTAAGAGTTTGATTGAGTTGAGTCAATATTGTCTTCCATGACTTTGTTAACTACTTTGTCAACAACCTCATCAGCTGGTGGAGTAGGACAGTGTTTTTCTTTAAACTCTAATATCTGCTTACGAACATCTTTGCATTCATCAGATACTCTTGAGTCTAAATCAATATACTGGTCTATGTCATAAAGGTCAAGATTGGAAACAGCATCCCAAACAGCATCTTTAATATACTCCTCTATTCTACCGCTATCGCAGTCAATCATATAGTCATGGTCATTAGCTCTATGCTTAATGTCATCTAATTGATTTTGAATATCATCAATAAAATTATTGAACTCTTCCTTACGAATAACAACATGGTTATCTACTCGTACAAAATCTTTTATCATTTTAGTTATTTTACTTATTAAATTTTTCATAGTTATAAATTTTAAAATTAAACATTAGTTAGTAAAGTGTCCATCTCATTCTGTCAAACCTCCCACCGAAGAGAGCATTGTAGGACTAAATCAATATGTCAAATAGTTACTTTCGTAACATATTTAAAGTTACAAAATATTTTACATATAAAAAAATATTTCATACTTATTTATATAATTATTTTATATACTTTATTAACAATAAAATGTTGATAACTGCGCACATAATAAATATTATTTTTAGTACATAATGATTTTGATATTTGATATTTTAATTTTGTATAATGATAGTGTTTGGAATAAAACGGAGTTTGGTTTTAGTTTTATAAATTCTACAGTACGGGAGTGGGGTTGAGATATTGAGTTAGGGGAGGGGGTAGGGGTATACCTTATATGTATATTATCCCCAACCTACACATACCTCATACCTCAAAAATATATTGCCGTATTCATTTTTTTTTATATATTTGCATTATGGCTGAAAGAAATTACAAAGAAGAGTATAAGAAATTTCACGCTAGTGCTGGCGCTATAAATAAAAGAGCAAAGCTTAATAAGATAAATAGAGATAAAGGCACCTACGGAAATGGAGATAACAAAGATTGGTCTCACCAAAAAGATGGTGGGGTTATATTGGAGGACTCATCTGTAAATAAAGGTCATAAAGATAATAGCCCAGGGGACAGAAGAGCTAGGGGTGGAAACACTATGGTTGCTAAAAAAGGGGGTAAGGTTAAGTTAAAGAAAAAAAAGAGAAGAAAGAAAAGAAAATCAACTAGAGGTAAAAAATCTCCAGCTTGGCAAAGAAAAGAGGGTAAAAATCCTAGTGGAGGATTAAATAAAAAAGGAGTAGCATCTTATAGAAGAGCTAATCCTGGTTCTAAATTAAAAACGGCTGTTACCACAAAGCCATCTAAATTAAAGAAAGGAAGTAAGGCTGCTAAAAGAAGAAAGTCATTTTGTGCTAGAATGAAAGGTATGAAAAGAAGATTAACTAGCGCAAAAACAGCAAGAGACCCCAACTCAAGAATAAACAAGTCTCTTAGAAAGTGGAATTGTAAGCACGGATGCACGGTTATATTAAGAAAGAAGCCTAAAGACTAATGTGTATAAAATCTAAGAAAACAAAGCAGTTAGGGATGAACCCTGGTACTGCTTCCAATAGACTGAAAAAAAAAATATTATTTTCATTTGCTAAAAGATTAGACCTTAACTGGTGTTATCAATGTGGAGCCGAAATAACAGATATTCAAAAGTTTACTATAGAACATAAAAAACCGTGGTTAGATTCCAAAAACCCAAAAAATTTATTTTTTAACTTAGATAATATAGCGTTTTCTCACGCATCTTGTAATTATGCGGCATCTAGGGCTAGAAAAGGCATGCCTTGTCCATCCGTAACAGCTTATAGAAATGGGTGTCGATGTGATGGCTGTAAAGCTAAAAGAAGAGAATATAACGCAAATAAAAAGAAAGTTACTAAACGACTAAGCTAGTGTTAGTGTTGTTGTTTTAGTTGTTACTTTACTACTAACAGGGTCAGTAAAAACTACAGTCATTACTATGCTATAAGTTGTTTTACCTTTTACTGTAGTAGACACCATATCACCAAATGATACAACCGTATTAGCACCAGTTGCTATAGGTGATTTAGCTTTATTAAGAGCTATTTCTGTTCTAAGATAATCTAATTCATCTTGCATTTCCTGTATTTGATATATTAATGCGCCAAATTCAGGATTAACTCCATCTTCTGCTAAATCAATAAAAGTATTTATGTGACCATCATCATAGTTAGCTTGAAGTTTTGCTTTATCACTTCCTGTTTTACTGTGTACTGCTGAATATTTTTTATTTGATAATGCCATAATTATAATTTTAAGATAATTCTACAGATAATGTTGCTTGACCATATATTAAAACTCTTTGTGAGCTAGAGCCTCCAGTTGTCCTCATGTGAAAAGCAAAAGAATCTCCAGCTGAAAGACTGGCGTTACCACCAGAAAACTCAAAAGTTTTATAATATGGAGCGTTTTCAGTATAAGAGCCATCGTTATCAGTAGCGGTTATACTATTCATTGTTATTGTTGCTGAAGTGCCGTCTGATATAGGTGTAAACTTAGAAAAAGCAAAATCAATATCAGCTGAATTAACAGTGCTTGAGCTCCAATAAAAACTAAAACAAAGTTTTTTTAATGTACAAGCAGCAGGCGCTGTATATGAAGCTATTCTTCCTTGGTATTTACTATTACTACTGCTTAAGTCGCTGGGTGATGTGCTTGACCCTAGTATAGCTAACGTTGTGCTACCAGCGCTATACCAAGAATCATCATTAAATAAATAAAATAAATAACTACCAAAGTCTTTTATAGAAACGTGTACTACCTGGCCTGTATTTTCCCCTTGTAATTGAATTGTTCCATTACCGTCAGGAAAAAATATTGTTCTGGATGCAGTACCATTGTTGTTGTTAATCCTAACTACATGTCCGCCAGCGTTAGTAAGATATAAATAATTGTTACCTAAAATACTGACCACACCAGTAACATCAAGTGAACCAGCTACTGTTGTAGTAGAAGAAGAGCCATAACCTAAATCAACATTAACAGTGTCAGCACTTACACTACCAGTACCAGTAACAACATTTCTTAAATTTGATGTAGAACCATTACTAGAGGCTGTATTTATTTTTAGTATACCAGATTCATCACCAGCAATAGAACCAACAACTGTAGAGGCCACTGAACCATAACTTTTAATAGTTTGACTAGCGTTGTCACTTCTGAACAATATTGTACCAGCCTCATCATTTAATGCCCCAGCAGCACCTTTGTCATTTACAAATGTCAAACTAGGAGCTTTATTGTTAGAGTTAGTATTTGTAAAAATAACTTGTGGTCTACCAGAAGTAGAAGAGGTAACGAGTAAATCATCATCATCCCAAGTAAAATTAGCCTCAGCATTCATAGCGTCTGTACCAGTAGCTGTTACAACTCTATTATCTGAACCGTTAGTCATAAAATCCGAAACATCTACAGTAAACTCTGTTCCACCTAAATCAAGACCAGTTCCAGCTGTGTATGTAGTGTTAGTATCCGTCCAAGGAACATTTACTACTGCTTGCTCTGAACTATTAAGTTGTATACCATAAGTTCGACTAGCTGTTGCAGAAACCGAATTGGCAGCTACACTTTGCTCCGTATCATCTTCTAATTTTATTGTACCTAAAGCGCTAGATGTAGCTTTTACTATAGAAGCTGGAATATCGCTAGTCAAAGCAACGGTTCCTGTTGCATCTGGAAAAGTTATTATTCTGTTTGCCGTAGGGTCAGTTACAACTAATGATGTTGAAAAATCATTAATAGTTGACCCCTCCATAATTATGGTTCTTGTTACGTATATATTTCCGCTGTTACCTATTCTAAATATATCAGCTGTATTTGACCTAACGTATAGGTCCCCATTTATATTTATTAACCCTATATTTTCTCCAGTAGCATAAGTTGTTGTATCTGTTCTTTTTTTAAACTGAAACATCCCACCAACTGTTCCTCTAACAAAATTAAAAGTACCTCTAACTCTAACTATTATATTGTTAGCCCTTCTTGATAAATAACTAAATATAGGAAGCCTGTTAGAATCTTCTACAACAGTGTAGCCAGCTCTATCGCTTTCATCTCTCTTATGTTTTAGGTAATGTTCAGGCATATAAGGGCAAATATACGAATTTTCTACTTCTTAGCAAAGCGTTCTGAAAATCCTGCCCTAAAAGAACCACCTTCGGTGGTTTCGGATGAATTATCTTCATCTCCAGATAATTGTTTTTCTATTTTATTTATAGCCATCAGAATTTCTTGCGCATCCATAAAGCATTCTTTTTTAGCTTTCATAGCATTTCTAGCTTTATCGTCTTGTAGCTCAGGGTCAACAGGTTTTTTTACTTCTTCTAAAAGTAAATCAAAGGCCTCGGTTCCTGACTTTATTAATTCTTTTAATTTTTCTTCTACATTTAATTTCGCCATCTTTCTTTAATTTTAATAGTTTAGCGCATTTTTCATAATCCTCTAACTCTTCAAAATAATCAATCATACACTCTAAAACATCTATTATAGCTATGTCTCCAGCAACTACATTCCATAGAAAATAAGGCGTTTCATTCTCATCTATTAGTTCATCAACAGTTTTATTGCCTGTTATAACCTCATAAGAGTTGTGCATACAGTTGTCAATAATCTCCTCTTGGAACATTGGCTTATGGTATTCGTGGTAATTAAAATATTCTTCCATATTATTCTACTTTAGCTAAAATATCAGCATTTCTCATTCTCATTAGAGTTTTGCCTTCTATTTTCATATTATACTCAGAGTTTTCAGAAAACACTACTTCGTCTCCTTTTTTTATTCCTTGCTCTTTCATCCAATCGCTTAAATGCTCTATGTATCCATGTAAAGTTATGTCTTCTTTTTCAGACTTCAAATAAATACCACTCTTTGTTTTTATATCATCATCAGTTTCTGTCTTTTGTTTTACAAAATTCCAATGATGTAACATTTTTAATTTACCCTTTCTTACTCTAGCATATATATGTTGCCAATGTACTTTATATATATTCTTTTTACCTATCCACTCAACTAAATGGTCACTTTTATAGTCCTCATCAGTAATTTCTTTGTTAGAAGCGTTAGAAGAGCTAGCTGTTATAAGGTGATGAAAATATATCTTATCCCCTTTTTTTACATCAAATTCAAGCCCTTTTGGTAAAAAACCAGGCGTTTCGTAAACTACACCATATTGCCTAGCTAACACAAGAGGATTGTAAGTTATATTTATTTCTATTTCAACACCATTAATTTCCACAGTGTCTTCATATGGTTTTTCTACTTCTACTAGAAAAAAGTTTTTTGGTATTTGCATATTATTTTACTTCGTAGTGTTCCCTATCTTCTATATCATACTCTATAGCTGTGGGTTGGTCAAAAAAACGTTTCCATGGTTTTGAGAACTCAGAACCTTTTTCTTTTATGTAAACGTCATAAACAACCTGTTGGTGTTTATACCAGGCTGGTTCATCTTGAATAATCGCAGTAACGGTTAATCTACCTCCTAGCATTTCTTGACCTACCCTATAGCTTAATCCTTGTTTTAAATCTCCTATAGTTATTTTTCTTATTATTGGATTTATAGCTTCCATTATTTTCTCTTTTTTTTCTTCTTAAAAATATAATTTACAGAATCATAAGCCTCTAAAATAGATTTATCTATATCTATAGCTTCATAGTATTCACTTTCGCAATCTCCTTTTATCATAGCTACTTTTAATAAAACTAAATATCCTATTAAATCAGTAACAGTATCTTCTGTTTCATCATTTATACCCACATTTTTTATACGCATAAGTTTATCATCTATTCTTGCGCAAATAGAATCTACAGCTGATAATTTGCAGAAAATATTGGAAGGACTAATTGCAGAATCTCCGTAATTTTTATTTTTTTGTATTAGTAATTTTTGTACAGACTTGCACACCTCTTTTATGAGGGACTCGGTTTCTTTCATTATGATTAAATTTAATTAGTTTAATGCTAATATACGTCATTAAAACGTTTATTCAAACATTACCCTACTAATTTTTTCATGATGTAAATAAATATGTCTTGCTGAACCTGATAAGCACTGAACACCAACATAAGGTATTAGGTCTATATCATTTGTAAGTGCCGCAGAAAGGTCTGTTGTAGCAGCAGCTTTTCTTCCATATACTCGTAATTCTTCATCGTCAGAAACCGCTCTACCTATATTACCAGTAAACGTTATAGTGGTTGCAGTAAGAGAAGCGATAGTTCCTATTAATTGTTGCGAGCTATTTACAACAACATCACCAGCAACAAATTGAGTAGTAGCATCAACACCATCTACAGCGACAGTATTTGTTGTTCCTGAACCATATCCACTACCATTATTAATTAACACTCCAGTTTGGAAATGATTATCTACAGTTGTGGTTACACCATCAGTACCCATATATGTTTTTTGAGTTAAACCATATTGAGTTCCGTTTATGTAAACAGCTATTTTACGGTTTGCGTCAATAGATATTTTTAATCTATATGTTTGAGTAAGAACTGTTGGTGATATTCCTAAATCAGTTACATACTGTGCATCACCTATACTATAAGCAAAGTGTAAGTTTCCATTAGCATATATCTCTCCTAAATCATCATTACTAGCTAAAAAGAAATAAGCTTGGTCAGCATCAGTAGCAATTACTGATGTATTAGTTAGTTTTAATCCAGCCCAGAAAGCTGCGTCAGACTTCATGTTTGTTCCAAACGTAACACAGCACTCCCACGTAACTTGATTTTCTGTTCCCCATAAAATACCAGACCAAGCAGAATCAGCTTGAGAATCTCTTTTAGCGTCTAAATGTGGAGCAACTATAATCTGGTCGTTATCTGTACCTGCTGTAGTTAATTTAACACCCGCATAAGCACCACCCCAATCACAATTATTACTAGCAGCATTAGTACCAACTAATTCAAAATGCTTATTTGTAGGAACGTAAGAAGCTTCTGTATCTGTATCATCTATAAGGGCGTTAAGGCCAGGTCTTTTATAAAAGTATTCTTCTAAATAATATCTATTAGCTGTTTCTAGACTTCCCTCAACAATTAAATCTGTTGTTACTGTTGTAATATTATTAGTAGTGTCTACAATTATTTTATTTCCTGTTGAGCTAGCGACCACAAAAGCAGTAGTGCTAGAAGATAAACCAAACTTAGCTGTAGCGTCATTATTACCTACATGTAGAGTATGAGTAGGTGTAGCCTGGTTTATACCAAAATAAGTAGCTTTAGCGTAAATTCTATTACTACTGTCTATAATAGACATATAAGAATTGTTTCCACCAGAGGCAGAGTCTATATCACCTATAGCTACGTTATATTGAGATGTGGAATTACCGATTTGTAATAAATCGTATCCTGATGAGTTTTCTATAAGAGCAGCAGCGTTTGCGTTACCAACTACATGAAATGTGGCTCCAGGATTTTCTGGATTAGATATATTAGCAGATATACTACCTTTTACATCTATATTCGAAGTTCCTACGTATAAAGAACTTGCTGTACCTGTACCATCTTCAATGTTTGTTGGGTTTCCTGTAAACCCTGTAGCGTTAGATGTTTTTAATAACATCTTGTATGTACTAGCAACCGTAGCCCCTGTTAATGTACTCATATTATTTTATTTTAGTATTCTATATCAAATATAAACTCTAATTGATGTGGAGTAAATAGCTCATCATCATCAGTAAGTGCACCTATATTGTTTGTTGTAAGAGTTATTAAGGTAGGAGTTACGCTTTCAATAACACCAATAACAACGTCATCAGCATCAACAACTGTGTCTCCAGCTTTAAAGTGTAAAGTTGCATCTACAGTATCAACATCAATGGTAGTTGAAGAGTCTGCTCCATAATTAGAACCATTATTAACAAGAACGCCAGTTGAACCAGCATAAGTTGGCGTGTCTCCATCACTTATAGCAGAAAACCAAATACTTCTACTTCCAGATTTAGGCTCTACAACTATAGGTGTTTGACCAAAACTTATTGAGTTTGGATTATTAACACTAGAATTTATAGTAAAATTATCAAAATCATTAGTAACGGATGATGGGCTTGTTGCTTGAATAACATAAGCAATAACACTTTGTCTAGCATTATTATACGTTAAGGTTCCAGCAGTAGCGTTAACAGTTCCTAGTTCTTGTGAATTATCATTTAAAAAAAGGAGCTGCATGTCATACGAACCCGCAGATGTTTCAGCTCTATTTATAGTTGTTATATTTGTTATTCTGCAAGCACGGTTTGAGGGTAACTCAATTTCTGTTAAAGGAAATAACACATCATTATCAGCATAAGCATCCAAGTCCATTATAGGGGAAACTCTAATTTGTTTAAAAGCCATTTTATTATATTTTAAGTTTATTGATTCACAAATATAATGAAATATTTCATATTTATGAAAAGAATTGCTTATATTTGCGTTAATATAATTAAATTTAATTAATTGGAAAAATCTAATTACCTAAAAAATTATAGACCTACTCTGTATTTTTTTAGAGATAGATACGGGTTAAAGGTATCTGAAATAGAATTTTTGTTCTTTGTGTACGATTTAAAATATTTTACGTATATGTACGTAAATGATAATTATAGGTCGTCAAGAAATTTTGTAGATAGGAATATTCCTAAAATAAAAGATAAGGGTTATATTTACATTTACCAAGAACAATACATGAAAAGAGTTAGAAAGTATGCTATATCCCAAAAAGGAAAAATGTTAGTATCTAGGTTCTATAGAATATTAGAGGAAAAAGAATCTATAAATAAAAATTATTTATGAAAATATTACAAAAATATGCAAACGGAGGTAACGTTGCAACTGAGAAACGTGAT
>Ga0209348_1001825_pt1 | contig 10236 bp, 23 predicted proteins | sample ETNvirenome_2_30_FD_184065 | JGI IMG/M metagenome (GOLD analysis project Ga0209348, IMG submission 184065) | Marine viral communities from the Pacific Ocean - ETNP_2_30 (SPAdes) (version 2) | ecosystem: Environmental > Aquatic > Marine > Oceanic | place: Pacific Ocean | collected 2013-06-22 | reverse complement strand
TCTTTGACGATCTCACTAGGTAAGTTGTATTCCATTTAATTTAATTTAATTTAATTTATTCGAATGTTTTAATAACTTTTGGGCCTTTCGTTGCCTCTAACTTTTTTGAGAAGTGGTCGATGCTTCCGTCAATTGCTGCTTCCGCACCTTCTATTGTTTCTCTACGAGTTACATCATGCCATTGTTTACCGTCTGTATCAGATACTTCTGTTTGGTAAAAACCATTTGGTAGTTGCGTTATCCTCCAGTTTTTTTTATCTGCAAGATGTTGCCACTGCTCTATAGTTTTTTCATTTGGTTTGTGATTATACGATGTTGTACTCGTTTTATAATATAAATAAGTCATGTTTAATTTGGTTTTTGGTTAATATTTACTTTTCTAGTTTAGTTCCTCTTCCAAAATTACCTCTGTTGCTTTTAACCGATACTCTTCGTACTCTACCAGATTTAGTATGGTGTAGGTCTGAGCCTGGTTTTTGGCCTATTCTTTGGTTTTGTGCTTTTTTAGCTTTTCTCACCGCTGTCTTAGCCATTGCTACATCGCGTTTTTTTTTAGCGGCAGCTGCTTTTGGACTAAGTTTTTGTTTTAGTAATATTGGTGAACTTCTCATAGTGTATATGATTACATAGTAAATGAATAATTTAAAAGTGTGACACTTGCCTACTACTATTACTTATTAATAGGCTTATGTCACAAAAAAAAATCGTTATAAATGTTGGAGTTGAGATTTATACCCCACTACAGGCCCGCCACGATAAAAACAAAAATGCTTTTGTAAACACCGGCCCCACCTGATTATGCACGTTTTACCAATAATTTTCTACGTTTATCCATTTTATTCGTATATATATATTTTAATTGTAATTTTAATTTTGTACAAACTTTTTACATATTTACTACGATATTAGTTGGATAATATATATGTAAATAAAAAAAAATATATTACACACAATGAAGTTAAGAGCAATACATACACAAGTAAAATAATAAGTAAACAATTAATATACTTTTACAATGTAAATACGAAGCAATGTGGATAATATAAATGTAAAACAAATGTTAAACTAAATTAAATTAAAATGAATATATTAAAATCAAAAAGATTTGTAGTAAGAAAGTCTCTAATCGGTAAAAATCAAGTAATTGAATTTGTAAATAAAAAAGGTGATACAATAACTTATAATCACGATAAAGTATACGAAGTTATGAAGTCAAAACTAGAAACTTTACCATGTTGGACAAAGTACAAAAGTTATACTGCAACTAACAATATTCCAATGTCAGTTAGAAATATAGAGTTAGTATAGAAATATACTAACTTTATTACAAACTAAAAACGATTCATACTGGATAATATAATAAAATAAATAATATGTTAATAGAAAAATTAGACAAATTAGCCTGGAAGTTATACTCTGAATTTGGTTTTACCACCTGTTCAGTTGAAGAACAAGAAATAATATTAAAAGAGTTTATAAAAGAGTTAACTAAATAATAACTCAGACTCTAAAAAAACTACTCGTGAAGTGCTGATTAGCGAGTGGTGGGTCAAGTCGTAGTTGCGCTTTGTTTAGCGACTTATAAAAAATGTGAACAAGTAATGGTAGATACAAACTTTTAAGTGGTGTACATGTGGAATCGAAGACCACACTACTACAAATATAAATAATAACTATGCAGAAAGTAAAACAAAATTACATAGCAGAACTTATAGTAATAAGTGCAATTGCTATAGCATTATTAACCTCGTGTTCAACTAACAAACAAGAACCAGTAAAGTGTTGTGATAAAGATACTGTACACGCTTTATGGAACTGTGGTGAAAGTATAGAATATAAACATAGTGAGTTAATTACAAACTAATTACGAATAAAGTTGGATAATATAATAAAATTACGTTATGAATAAAATAAAATTTCTTAAAAATAATAAAATAATACTAAATAATATAACTTATAAACCATATACTATTTGTGAACTAGCAGATACTAGATTTGGTCAAGTTGATGAAGATGGTTTCTCTTATATAACTGAATGGTTTAACTATAAAGGATTTACTTATGTCGCAGAATAAACTAAAACTAACAATAACAAGAGATACTAACAATGGTTGGTATAAAGTAGAGATGCTTGATATGTATAACGATTACTGTTGTGTGTATAAACAAAGTTTATCAATGTCGATGAACTACGCCGAGAACTGGTTTGCTAATGCTGAAAAAAGATATGAGCAAAATCAAGCACATGCTAAAGCAGTACACGTTATGGCACATCAAGATAAATATGATTCACTAGATTAAAATTAATAATATGAGTATAGAACAAACAATGCAACTACTTGGTATTCAAGAAGTTACAACTAAACAACAAAAGAAAAATGGTACACGTGAATTTAAGTTACCAATCAAAGACCAGTATGCTAAGCCAATATACGTAGCAAGTTTTGCTAGTGGCTATGTAAGGCGTACTAAAGCAAACGGTTATTCGCCGAGCTGGCAAATAAATAAAAGAGTTGAAAGTGAACCACAGTATTATCCAGAGTACAAATGGGTTGATGGTTATCAAGTAAAAACAGGTAAATATCGAAAGTTTACTACTCGTGGTTGTAAATTAATACTAAACGAAGCAGACAGGTTAGAATATTTAATAGCCTTTTGTCTCAAAAACTATTATATTGGTCAAGCTAATATGCTATCAAGTGGTAGATTTGTGCCGAAGTGGAAGTATGATGATTTAGAAAAAAGTAAAAAAATTGGCTGGAATTATGGTAATCAAGATGAAATATCAGTAACTATTAACGGTCATAGATATAATTTAACATGAAACTAACTAACAAACATAAAAGAGCTGTCAAAAGGCAACTAGATGTTGAGCAAGGTGTAAGACCACCAGGCAGCTCTGTGTTTGTAAATAAAAAGAAGTATAATAGAAAATTAAAACATAAAAAACAATGAAGTGTATAACAGTATTAGATTTTGAAACAGGAAAAGTATATCAATATGAAGTAATGAGGCAAGAAGGCTGGAATCCTGACTCTGAAAGTATAGAAGATTTTTTAGAGAGTGTAGGTCACAATATAAAAAACTGCGAGTGGATGGTTCATAGTGATTCTGAAATAGTTAGTAGAAAAGCTCAATGGAAAAGATTTACAATCACAAATTAAATACGATACACTACGGATAATATATACAAATAATATAATATGAAATGTAAATGTAACAATATAATACCTGCAGGCAGAGTTAATCTTGGCTACAAGACTTGCGTTAACTGTTCTACTGTCGAGCAATATGGCTGTGCGCCAATCACTTATCATAAAACTGGTAACTCTATCCAGATTATGTCGGCAAGTGACGCAGCGCGTATCGCTAAGTTAACTCGCCGTAAAGGTTATGGTACAATGTTAAGGTAATATAAGTGCACTAGTAAGTATCTCCTAGGCTCGTACCGAACGGCACTTATACTGCTTTTATAAAAGTAAATAATATGAAAAAAAGAAAACTAAATAGTAAAAATCCAAAATACATGGACAAAAGCCAGCTAACTGAAAAAGAAGTACTCAAAAAAGTGCTTGTTAAAGAAGTTAAAGGCGTTAAAGTCTATGACGTTTGGTACAAATAATGTCTAACTAAAATTAAATAAAATGCAAGAATTAGAAAACAAAAAAGCTGCGTTAGAGCTTTTACAAAACGAAACTAACGAAAAACTAAATGATTATAAGCAACAAATATCTATATTACAAAAGCAAATAGAAGATTATAATAAACCAGCGTTAACACCAGCTCAACTAGATGATATTACAGAAGCTATTGAAAAAGCTGTTGATAGTTACAACTTTGATGAAGTAGACGATTATGATATTGAGCTTGAAATGGACTATGACGGTAGAGTACAAGCTTCAACTATTGGCTTAAACGAAACTTATCGTTTAGTAGAAAGAATAACAGAAAGAGTGCATAGCTTATTCAAAGAAGCTGATGCACCTGAAGATATAGACGACGGTCTAACGAAGCTTTAGTTAGCATTGTTTTCAAGAGGCAGGGCGCGAGACGTGTAGTTCCTTGCAGCAATAGCTCACAAGTGAACATCTTACTCGCCTGCCTGTCTCTTTTTTACAAATTAAATACGATAACTAACGGATAATAAAATAAAAATTATGAATAAAAAATACCTTACACCAGAGTTTGTGCTTAAATATTTAAAGCAACGCTCAGATGAACCAATCAGGCATTGCCATAAAGCACTAGCTGCAGCTTGCAATGATATATCTGATGAACTAGACTATAGTAAACCACTAGATATGTTAAAACTATTATGTTTTAATGATGAAATACCTAGCTTACATACACATAGCTATCATTTCAATACAGCTACAGGCAGAGAAATTATATATAAACTACAGTCTCATTACTACGACGTAAAAGACGTAACACCAATACAAGAATAATATGGCAACAAGAAGTATAATAAGATTTGCTAAACGTGAAGACGGAGTATCGTTTAGCGAGCATCCAAATAGTTTTGACGCACAATTTTATGCACACTGGGATGGTTATCCTGAACATAGAGGTATAGAAATAGCTAAGTCAATACTAAACAGTTCAAAGATAGAAGGTTGGGAAATAGATTTTTTATCTACAAGACACTGTGATCTAGAATACTGTTATTATGTATGGCAACATCCACTCAAAGAAACTTGGATAAGTATATTTGAAGGTTACGGCGTTGCTGAAGATTTAAAATGTATATTTGTAGGTAAACCACAAGAGTTAATTGATAAATACAAAGATAATACGAATGACGAAGGATAATAATATAAACAAAATGAACGAAAAAGAATTAAACATATTAGCAACTAAAATTGTTAGTCGTATGCTTAAAGTTAAAACTATGGAAGACTGGTTTAACCACGTTGAGTCTACAGCGCAAGCCGCTGACAGTGACTATAGCCAATTAAACTTGTCTGAAGAAACAGAAGCTTTAGGCGAAGCTGCAAAGCTTATGACATTAATGAATATACTACAAGAAGATGAAGAGTACGAAAAATGTGCTATTATCAAAAGACGTATGAAAGTTGTTAACAAAATATTAAAGAAATACAAATGAGAAAAAAACCAATGCTAGCATACCCTGTTAGTAACAAACCAATAGACTATACTAAACCAGTATTCATGCAACCAAAGCTTGATGGCGTACGTTGTCTTATACAATACGACGATGGTAAAGTTACAGCTTATTCACGTACAGGTAAAGTATGGAAAAACATAGAACATATTACGTTGAGCTTATACAAGTTCTTTGATAAACACCCTAATGTTATACTCGATGGCGAGTTGTATAATCATGATTTTAAAGATGATTTTGAGTCTATAATATCTATGGTCAGAAAAACAAAACCAACAGCAGAGGACAGGGTTATATCAGCTAAGAACGTACAGTTTCATTGTTACGATATAGTTGACGAAAAACTACCGTTTAAACAACGTATAGAGTTTATAAATAACAACTTAATGTTATTAAGTGATAGTATACATACTGTACATACTATGCAAATTACTTCTCATGAAAACGCATTAACATTTCACGAAAGCTTTGTAGCTGGTGGTTACGAAGGCTCTATATTACGTACTAACGATGTATACGCATGTAAGCGTTCACATAATCTACGTAAGTTTAAAGACTTTAGCGATGCTGAAGCTACGATCGTAGGTTACTTAGACGGTAAAGGCAAAAGGACTGGTACGCTTGGCAAGTTCATAATGCAAGATGACGAAGGTATAGAGTTCGGTTGTCCACCGGGCAAAGGCTATACCTACAAGGATCTTAAAACTATGCTCGATAATATAGGTGACTATATTGGCCAACGTGCTACCTTTACCTTCTTTGAACGTACAAAAGCTGGTAGCTACAGGCACCCGTTATTTAAATGTATTAGAAATTATGAATAGAAACGAACAACAAATGTATAAAGACATTAGCGAGTTAACCAAGGCATTAACTAGGCTTGCAAAGATACTAGAAAAATTAATGAAGCAACAATATGAATAAAGAATTAAAACTACGTATTAAAGAATTTAATAAAATTAAATTCAAAGGTAACAACAGCCAAAGAATAATAGTCGCATCGTTAAAACCAGATGTGACAAAAGCTATTAAGACTAATAAGTAACAGGCTAATGTCACAAAGAAACCTTAAATACCTTAATACCAACCGCATCGTATATAGACGATTGCCGCTCACAGACAAACCAACACAAGAAACAGATAAGTACATGTTTTATGAAAACGGTACTAACGAGTGCTATGAGTTGTTTAGGTCATCAGCAAAGATAACTACTTACAAATCTTTGAAGTGGCACTTGTTGGTATTATGGTATTTAAACCCACAGCTTGATCAAGATGACTTTATGAAACTAGCAGAGGTTATAACACATAAACCTAACGGCTTTGTTTCATTTGCTATACACGCTCAATTGCTACGCAAAATAGTGTACGAGGTTAGCATGCTAGATCTTGATGCGCCACCAAAAAACAAACTACGTAAAGTTATATTTAAACCATTTACAGGCCTAACAAAAGAAGAGAAACTAAAAATAGTAGGTGCATTGATAGGTAGATCTAAGCGTATACACCCTGATGATATATACGAGTGTATGTTAGATTTACATGATATGGGTAAGAAAATAACTATAGGTAGAATAGCAGGTTTGTTAGACTGCTCAAAAAGAACTATACACAGGAATATGGAAGATGAGTTAAAAAGAGAAAAAGAACTATTAAATAAAGAAAATGAAAAGTTATAATGTACAAAACTACATTAGATATAAGCAAGATTTAAAACAAGCTTATAAAAGATTACCACAAAAATTTGATTACAGAGATTATAGTAGAGATGAATTAATAATATTATTTATGCCACTTGTAGAAAACTTAGCACGTAAGTTTGCTACATCACAACAAGCTAGCGGTGTTATGAGTATTAACGACTTAATACAAGAAGGTGCCGCAGGTTTGATAAGAGCTGTAGATAAAATACATTGGGATACTATTATGGAGTCTGAAGATCAAGAAAAAACAATTAAGTCGTTTTTAGCTAAACGTATCAAAGGTGCGATACGTAGAGGTATTGATATTAATAGAGGTAACATGCGTATACCTGAGCACAAGCTAAATGAAATACGTAAAGGTGATGGTAAAAAAGCTGTTGAGTTGTTTTTCAACTCTGTATTCGCTAGTATCGATGATACAAGCACAAACGAAAGCAATTACGTATATCAAATACCAGATGACTCTAACAAATACAACAATGCTATGTTAAATAGTTATTTGCTTAGTATACTAAAACTACACCTTGATGATAAAGAATACGACGTGTTACGTATGAGCTACGGGCTTGACTGTGTTAAGCACTCTGCAACTGAAATAGCTAATAAAATAGGTATTAACGGTAGCAGCTCTTACGTACGTGTTTCACAGCTAAAAAAGCAAGCTATAAAAAAACTTATAGATAATGTTGACGCTTCACAAGTCATTGATTTTCTTTAAGTTACAAACTTAAAAGTGAACTATTAATGTGTAATTATATAAATACAAAAACCATATACCATGAGTAATTTAAACCTTAAATTAGCTGAGATACAAACAAAGCTTAAAGCTAAAAAATCCAGTTATAATAGCTTCGGTAAATACTATTTTCGTAAAGCCGAAGACATCTTAGAGGCTATAAAGCCTTTCTTAACACAACACGGTGTTTCAGTAACAGTTAGTGAAGATTTAATTGTTACCGACCCTGTTCCAATAATTAAAACAACAGCAACGATAACAGACGGTAATGAAACCGTACAAGCTACTTCAGTAGTAGGTGTAGACTTACAACAAAAAGGTATGCAAACAGCACAACAGTTTGGTGCAGCATCATCTTATGGTAAGAAGTACGCGCTTGGCAATTTGTTTCTAATCGATGACACGCAAGACAGTGATGCTACAAATAATCACGGTAAATCTAATGCTGTGTCTAAAATTAAACAAGCTGCAAAGCCAGCTATAACAAAAGATCAGCTAAACAAAGCTAAAGAATATGTAGCAGCTGGTGGTACTGTTGATGCTATTGAAAACAAATATAAATTAACAGATGAACAAAGAAAAAATCTTACAGAGACTTTGTAACGACGAAGATTACTACGGTAAATTTGGTCAACAATACTTATCTAACTCAGATATAAAAACGTTGCTCAAAAACCCGTTAGCTCTTCACGAGCCAAGTAAAGCCTCGCCAGCGTTTCTTGTTGGTGGTTATTTCCACACGTGTATACTTGAACCAGATAAACTCGAGAAGTTTAAGGTTATACCTTCTGCAACCAGAAACACCAAAGTATACAAAGATATGTCTGGCGGTGAGCTATGCTTGCTACAAAAAGAAGTTGATAGTATAGTTTTTATGCGTGACAAGATAATGTCAAACGATATATGTAAAGATCTTATAGTTGACACACAAAACAAATACGAACAACCTGGGATAATACAATTGTTTGATAATATGTGGAAGGGTAAAGCTGATATTGTTAATCACAATGAGAAACTAATTATCGACTTAAAAACAACCGCAGATATAGAAGGTTTCAGATGGTCAGCAAACAAATACAATTACGACTCACAAGCTTATATATACAGTAAAATGTTTGGTTATGAGATGGTGTTTGTTGTAATAGATAAAACAACACATCAAATCGGTGTGTTTGACTGCTCACCTGAATTTTATGAGCGCGGTGAAGATAAGGTGCGTAGAGCAAGTGAAGCTTATGACTTGTTTTACAAGACCAAGGACTTTGATCCTAAACAGTATTTCATAAGCAAAACATTATAAAACCAAATAATTATGCCTAGAACAAAGCAAAAAGTATGTAGCGTAAGCGGTGTTAAAACATCTGAAAAGAATTTTTACACAAATCAAAACCATGTAAAAGCTGTAGATAATCTGAGAAGAAACAGTGGTGCTACAAAAGAACAAATTATGAGAATGTTTAACCAAATAAATAATTATTAATGGCAAGTATTATAAAAGCTAATATTGACCTTAACAAGATACCTAAAGATAAAATATATCAAGGTGCTAAAGGTAAATATCTACCTATTACAATTACGTTGAACGACGAGCTAGATCAGTTCGGTAATCAAGGTCCAGTAGTTGTAGAACAAACCAAAGAAGAAAGAGATGCTAAAGCAGCTAAGACGTATCTTGGTAATGTTAAGGTAGTATGGACAAACGGTAACAATGTTGAACCAGCACCAAAGACTGATGCACCGGCACCTGCACCGGCTGCAGCACCTGCTGACGACTTACCGTTTTAATTATGCAGACAGTTGAGATCAATGGATTTGTTATTGACGAGTTCAATAAACATAGCCTAAAAGAGGGTGCAACACAAGGCATTTGCCCGTTGTGCTCTCATACTAGGAAACCCAAAAACCAGAAGGCTAAATGTGCTTCTTACGACTGGGAACGTGGTCTCGGTACCTGTCACAATTGTAACACCTCTTTTCAACTTCATACTTATCAACGTAAAGGTGCGAGCGAGAAGGTTTATACTAGACCTACTAAGCCTACTAACTTAAACGAGGTAAGTACGAAAGTTGAAGAGTGGTTTGAAAAACGTGGTATATCTAAACATACGCTTAGAGCTTTACAGGTTTCTGAAGGCTCTGAGTTTATGCCACAGACAGGTAGACAAGAAAATACTATTCAGTTTAATTATTATATGGGTGATCAGCTCATTAATATTAAATACCGTGATGGTAGAAAAAACTTTAAATTATTTAAAGGTGCTGAAAAAGTATTTTACAATATTAATAGTATTGTCGGTTACGACTGGTGTGTTATAACCGAAGGCGAGATAGACGTACTAGCTTTACATGAAGCTGGTATTACAAACGCGATCTCTGTACCTAACGGAGCTACATTAAACAACAACAACTTAGATTATCTTGATAACTGTATTGATTATTTCGATGACAAACAAAAGATAATATTAGCTGTTGATGCTGATGATCCTGGCCAAATGTTAAAGCAAGAGCTTGTGCGTAGGTTAGGCGCTGAAGTATGTTATCTTGTAGATTTTAATGGTGAGAAAGACGCTAATGACTATTTACTCAAGTACGGTAAGCAAGAGTTAAGCGATGCTATACACAACGCGCGACCAGTACCACTTGAAAATGTATCAACCTTAAAAGATGTAGAA
>Ga0209348_1001824_pt1 | contig 10238 bp, 24 predicted proteins | sample ETNvirenome_2_30_FD_184065 | JGI IMG/M metagenome (GOLD analysis project Ga0209348, IMG submission 184065) | Marine viral communities from the Pacific Ocean - ETNP_2_30 (SPAdes) (version 2) | ecosystem: Environmental > Aquatic > Marine > Oceanic | place: Pacific Ocean | collected 2013-06-22 | reverse complement strand
AAGGCTCTTTATATGGGAGAGGAACAATCGCCTTTTGTAAATCTATACCTGTTGCTTCGACCTCCTTGAACTCACCAGGAGCAATAGGTTCGTTGTCGCCCACCATTCTTACTCCTTTTGCCTTAAATCCTCCTGGTAAATTAGCAAACTGCCCAGCATCTACAAGACTCCTCATTGCTGCAGTTGCTGTTAAGGTTAAATTACCTAAGAAGTGTATAAGGCCTAACCCATAAAAACTAAATCCTGGTACAAATTTGTAATGGACAAAATGCATCCTTTTTTCTTTATTTGTATCACCGGCTCTATAGTTTCTACGAATACTTAATATTTGGCGAGACTCCTGTTCTACAGTTACAATGTAAGGAGCAAACTCACCTTCTTCACATTCAGGGTCAGAAATGTCAAGATGTAAATGTTGTTCTAATAATACATATTGTGGGTCACTATCAGCAGTTGGTGAGATACCCATAATTGTATTTAATTTTTCTGAAAGAGTTGTTTGAGAAGGATTAGATGCATCTGGTAATTCTACATCTGAATAGATTCCTGATTCAATATCTCTTTGCATATCTACTGGATTACGATAAATAACATGTGTATATCTATCTGCTTTTCTTAAATTACTTGCATAATATGATACGTAAAATTGGTCAATAGGTACAAACTCTGAAACAGGTCTTTCTAATCCAGCATCATAATAAACTTTTTTAATAGCAGAACCTATTAATGGTAGATGAAATAACATTCTTTCAAACTCATCAAAGTATTCTGGCATCTGCTCAGTTAATTGATAGTTCATAAAATTTTGAACTCTATTTGCTTGTTCTTGTTTATCTACAGATTGATTACCTAATATCTGTGCCTTTACTGGTCCACCAGAGGGAAATAATTCTTGTGAAGCTTTTGCTTGAAACTTAACAGCAGACTCTATTAATAAAGGATGCACTGCAGTACAGGCACCTTCAAAAGGTTCTGTTGTATCTTCTAGTTTTAATCCTAGTAAATCAAAACCTCTTTCAAACATAGAATCCCATTCTCCTCTAGAATCTCTATCAGCTTGAAAGTTATCTATCACTGTGCTAGAAATATCTTTTAGTACTTCATCATCTAATGTTTCAGCAAGATTAGAATAATATTCTTTTGCTGTTACTTCTTCCTCTATATTCTCCTCACCAAAGTTTACTACAACTCCACCATCTGTATCTACTTCAAAAGATACACCAGCATCTTCTTGAGGTGCATTAATAGATACTACGTTTGTTGTTTCTTCTTTTTGTTCAAATGGGTTTTTTTCTACTGCCATTATTTATCCTCTCCTAATAATTCTTTTCTTCTTGGTAAGTCTTTTAATCCTCCACTTTGATTAATAGCTTTAACTTCATCATCTCCTAATATTCTACTTATTTTCATTTCTCCACCAATTAACCAACTTGTTTCTTTTACTCTAGGATTTGTATTATATTTATAAAATCCTCCTGATGGTATTTTATCTGTGATATGTGCAGTTCTTGCATCTGGTGTACCATCTTTTTTTATTCTAGCATTTTTATTAGCAATAGATTGATAATCTATATCTGCAGGTAATTCTACTTCTGCCCATACTTGATTATCTTCTCTCATGTTAGGTTTAAATTTTCTATCAGTAATTCTATTACCTGTAGCAGGGTCTACCTTTCCACCAATGTGTGTGGCCACTGGAAACTCTCCAGCATGAAATCCAGGTCTATATGCTAACTCTCCTGCAGAGGATTTTACTTTACCTGTCTTTGCTAATTTACCTGCCTCAGCTTTAATCCACTTACCAACTGGTAAATCTTTATTACCTTTCATTTTTACAAATAAAGGAAATAATTTTTTATCTTTTACTTTAAATAATTTATATGCCTTTACAGTATTTTTAGGTGTTACTTTATCTAATGTAGTTTTTTGAACTGCTTCAGCAACATCATCAATAACGTGTGCAGTTTCATCTACACTGGTTGAAGCAGTTTTATTAATTATATCGTCAATCTTTTTTGATAATAATTTAGCACCTGCTTTTGTTCCTCTAGCTGCAAAACCAAATAAAGGAATAGAACCTAAAGCTGCTAGTGTTGTAAGACCAGCTTTTAATGCTGTCTCACCATAATTACCTTCTTCAAATGCTTCTTTTGTTTCTCCAGCAAATTTTTTAGTTTCATATGCTGATATAGCTTCACCAGTTCCAGGAGCTACTGCTAAACCTAATTGTTGTGCCATAGGTAAATCTTCATATCGTTTATATATATTCTCTGCAAAATCTGCTAAGTTTTGTTTTTCAACATCATTTAACTCAGGCATTTCAAACTCAGGTTCAACAACAGGTGTTTCACGTTTAGGTGCCTGTGTTGCTAGTTGTGTATATAATTCTGCTGGGTTCATTTAATACCTAATTTTTGTTTTTCTTTTGTAGTTAAGAATCCTTTATAATCTACACCGGATTCAAAAGCAGCTATAGCATTTTTAAGATTTCTATTCTTTGGTGTTTTCTTTAACATCTCTTTTAGTTTACCACCAATCGTTTTATTTTTTGTACCTTCTTGAAATTTAAATTTATACGTTAATCCTGCACTGCCTTCTTTTCTATCTGTTCTATAACTTCCTTTACCTTCAACAGAATGTCTGCCTTGTTTATATTCTAGTTTACCTTTTACTCCAGCACCTTTTAATTTATCAGAACCTTTTACAAGACTTTTAGTTTTACCATATCCTTGTATCTGTGCATTTAGTTTATCACCAAGTTTTACATCTAGTTTAGCTTTTGCTTTACTTAGATTAATATTAGCCTTTGGTTTTATAATTAGTTTTGATTCTTGTTTTTTCTTTTTATTTTTTTCCATATTTACCTCTTACATATATTATACCACTAAACTCTCCAATATGCAACTCTTTTTTTAGAATTATTTTCTTCAGCTAAATATGGGTCATCAGGATGTGTTAATCTCCAGGACTCTTTCATGTAATGAATTGCCATTGTCATAGCATCTACCTGGTCATCATGAGCAGCATTAGGAAACTGTAAAATCTCTGTGTATAAATCATCAGACCATTTTTTATTCTTAGGTAACCAGACTCTACCTGCCTCTATCATTGGTGATGCTGCATACACTCTGGATACTTTATCTTTGTCTGGTATATAATCTTGTACTGGCAATCCAGCTCTACGCATATCTTGCAATAAAGATTGTCCAGATGCTTTCTTTTCTATGATACATACATCTGGTAAAAACTCATCATACAACATTTGTGCAATTCTACGTAACTCTGGATATTCAAATCGGCCTCGCATGTTTCCTAATAAAATTAAATTAGGTACAAACTCTTCGTAACCATTCTCACCTTCTGAATATCTATTGAAGATACCCCAGGTTTGTATTACACTGTAGTCTGCAGTTGTCTTAGTAGAAAAAGCAGTATCATACGTTTGAATTACAAAATCACATGCAGGTGGTTCATCATAATCCCACCACTGTAACCATTTCTTTTTTATAAGACCACCTTCATCTGGTGTTGGGTCCTGCATATACAAAGCATTCCAGTATCGTGAACCATTCGAGGCACGTATTTCTTGTTCGTCAATCTTTAATGATTCATCTGTCTTCCATTCTGGAAAGTAACTACCACCTACAGGTAATTGTAATAACTCGGCACTAGGTTCATCTAGCCATGCAGGTATTCGTATTACTTGCCAAGGTAGAATATTTGTAAACTCGGACTCTTGTTTTAATAACCAACCACATAAATCATCATAATGGTACCTGGTGTTAATAATTAAGATACTTCCGTTAGGCATAATACGAGTTCTTAGACCTGCAGGGTACCATTCTTTTACATATCGTCTTCCTGCTTCAGAGTATGAGTCTTCTTCCGACATCACATCATCAAGAATTGCTATATGTGCTCCTCTTCCTGCGATTTGACTTTTAACACCTGCTGCATAGTAGCTGCCTCCTCTGTTTGTTTTCCATTTTCCGGCTGCTCTAACGTCTGTCCTAAGAGAAACACCTGTAAATACATCTTGAAAAGTTTTAGTTGACACAATATCTCTGACAGACCTACCGAAATCGCTAGAGAGCTGGTCACTATGAGAGACTGTAAGTATTTCATGTTCAGGATTCCTTCCAATATACCAAGCTGGGAACAATTTAGAGCAGATTACAGACTTAGAACTACGTGGAGGCAAGAATACCATCAGCCTTTTGATAGTTCCTGCTTCTAATTGTTTTAATTTTTCACTGATTACTTCAATATGCTTGCCCATCTTCCAGTCTGAAACGATTGTTGGAGCAAATCTACGTACAAATGTAAGGAAATCTTGCTTGGAGTGATGCCTTATATTCTTTTCCCAGTGTTTTTTATAGTTAATTACCTCTTCCATAATATTATTATACCACATTTCTGTAGAAAAGGCAAGTAAAATATGTTTATATAGTTATTTATATAATATATATAATATATATAATATATATACTTTATAATTTCAAGTATAATAATAAAAATAATAATAATTATAATAATAATATTAATATATTTATAATATTATATATACTATATAGACTCGGCCTTGTCTATGAAGCCGAGTATTTTTGTAAATATGTTCCAGGGTCATATATATATAGATAATAACGCAAAATTTTTGCCTGCACTATGCAGTTTTTGCTATGTTTGCTCTTTTTCTGGCCAAAAACTATAGTTACTGTTGGCCATCTATAAAAATTATATGTCTATACAAGCTATAGAGATTGGTCTGTTTGTGTTATATAATATAAAAAAGCCTTATTTCTGAGCAGTTCATATAGATTTATATAGACTTATAGGACTAGGCCATCTGTCAATAATATGACTTAATAAATATATATGACTAGGCAAATGTCAACAATTTGACTTTCGCTGCCGATTTATTTTTTACATTTATTTACATTATTTAGTTGTATTAATATAAAAAGTATGAGAGAATAAAAACAATTAAAATAATGAAAGGTTTAAACTATGAAAAAAGACATTAACAAACTAGGCTTAAAAGTGGCATTAGATATGCTTTTAAAAAAAGACAAAGAATTAAGACAAGTAAAATCTGACAAGTTAATCAGTGATTTTACAATTAAGATGCTTAATGAATTAATAGAAGATAAAGACAAAGAAATTAAGAGGCTTGAATGTTTATTAAAGAAAAATTATATTACACAATAAAATATAATATTTATAAAAGAGTCATAAAGTTTAATGGCTCTTATATAAGTATTATTAAAATACTTACTGGCAAGGCTAGGCCAGTTTTAACTAGCCATTTAATAAAGGACTATGTATTATGAAAAATACAGATAATAAAACAAATAGATATGGCAACCCTATCACAAACAAAAACTATAGGGTTCAATATCAAAGTGTAAATAGAAACACTGTAAACGGAAGATTTGAGACTAAAAGCTGGTTCAAACTTTTAAAGAAAAAAGTAAGACAAGGTCTTAAAAATGTTGCAGTTCTAGATACTAGATTATTTGATTAGTTCTAATTCGGCATTGTTGGCCTTAGCCGGTCGGCAGTGCCATTTTTAAAGGTGATATAATGAAAAAAGAAATACAAAAATTAAAAGAGTTAAACAGTGGACTTGCTCAAGTGTGTAGAAATAAGACTATTAAAATAATAGAGCTTGAAAAAAAGATTAAACATTTAGAAGAATTAGATAGAAAAAACTTTTTAAATATACTAAAATTAGAAAATAAAATTCAAAATTATGAGGCTAATTTTATTGAGTGCTACAAAGTAGATGCTTTACAAAATGACTATATTAATGCTTTACAAATTATTGAAAATTTAAAAAATAAAAAAGAGGTGAAAAAATGAAAAAAGAGGACTTACTTTGTATATCTAAAGGTATAGGTAAAATGGATAGAATCAGGTCTATTTCTACCAATACTTTAACAAATGAATTTTGTAAAAAGATGCATGCAAGTGTTTCAAGAGTTTATGAAATAATATGCAATCATTGCTATAGCTATGAAAGTTTAGAAGTGGCAAGGTTTCCGAATCAAGTAAAAGCACTACAAAGAAACAGTGATATATTAAGCACCAAAGAACTAACAGAACAAGAGATATATCAAAACTATATGTTTAATGATGTTATATTTAGGTTGCAATCGCATGGTGACCTTATAAATGAATTACATTTAAAGAACTTAATGGCCATAGTAAAGGCCAACAAGTGGACTACATTTGCACTCTGGACTAAAAGACGCAACATTATAGAGGATTATTTTGACAAGTATGAAAAGCCTGACAATTTAATCCTTGTGTATAGCAACCCACTAATTAATAAAGTTCAAGATGCAAGTATTAAGAGGCCTATATATTTTGATAAAATATTTAATAATGTTTCTAAGGACTATTTAAAAGAGCAACAGAACTGCACCGGTCAAAAATGTTTTGATTGTAGAAGATGCTATATTAAAAGCAATGATAATACCATAATAGAGGCAGTTAAAACAAATGGTAGGCCTAAGAACTTGCCAGAGATAGTAGTTAAAAAGAGCAATAGAATATAATAAAAACTTATAAGAGATATAGATATAATAATAATAAAAAAAATGTACTATAATAGTATGAATAATAAAAAACAAATAAATAAAATGAAAGTGAGGATAATATGAAAATAAAACATATTAAAAAATTTGTAGAAGTTGCTCATAATAAAGAAGTTCCTAAAGATATTCAGGAATTTTTCAAAGAAGTAAGAAAAGGCCAAGCAGTTGAAGAAATGGACTTTGTACACTTCATAAGAGCAGTTAGAAAAGAGGCTAGAGAATAGCCTTTATACATGGAGAGTGTCTATTGGGTTGTGTGATTTATAGGAGTGATATCCTTTAGAGTGAAACAGCATAGGCCGTTCTTGGAGTAATAAAAGATAATCCTTAGAGTTATAGCTAAGGTGTCCAAGCAGGAACTATAACTTCCTGAAGATTGGTTCGAATCCTTTACTCTCCATCTATAAAGACTATAAGAAAAACTTATAATACATATAGATAGATTATTATAATAGTAGGAGTAAGATAAAATAAAAAAAAATAAAATAGGAGTATTATAAAATGAAGATAAGAGAAAAAGAATATAAAGAAACATATATACAATTAAGAACTTTTATATCTCAAGCTAAAAGAGTTTATGCTTATGTAAAGTTAACCACTGAAGAGATAGAAGGAGTATATGTAAAGCTAAATAAAAAAGATTTAATAATTAATTTAGATGAGTTATATTTAAAAGATAAAGATAATTGGCAAAACATAATAGACACATCTTCTTTTCATTTTCATACTAAAGATAACAAAGTTTGGTACTTTGGTAGAAAATGGTTAGGAAGACCGGAAGATGTTTTTATAAATTAGGAGTAAGAAAAGTGAACAATTACAAATACATACAAGAAATATTTAAAGTAAAAGATAGCTATGTAAATGGATTTTTAAATTTAACAAATGCTATTGACAGACTTTTAGAGTTCGGCTATTCTTATGAAGAGGCTAAGGAATATTTAAATAAGGAGATTACAATATGACTAGATATAATGAAATAAATATACAACACTTTGCAAATTTAGTGCAAGAAATAGATGTATCTAAGTATACTCAAGAGGAGTATAGAGAGATAGTAGAAGAAATATATATGTCTATCTTCAGGCATAATACTAAAGGAGAATATGTAATTGAAACAATGCCGAATGATAAAACTAATTGGAAAGTATACAAGCCAAAACAAACTAAGGAAGAGGCATTATTAATTATTAATGGAGATAAAAATGGGTAAAGTAAAACAAGAAATTATGGAACAAGATATAAAGACTTGGAACATTATAGAAGAACAAATGAAGGAAAGCGAATCATTAAGTGAGGCTATTGACAGAGTTGATAGGTTAATGATACAAGGAGTAATAGCATTGCCTTTGGATTGTGATAACTGGCACGAACTAATAGACCAAATGTATGAACACTGGCATGAGATGTGGAGTAAGTACACATCTTGGCCAACATAATTAATAGGAGAATAATATGGAAGAATTTACAGATAGAGAAAAATTAATACTTGACTTTTTAAAAGATAATAATGTAGATATAGAAGAAGTTATAGATGCTATTATTAAAGCGAATGGATTTGTAGGAGTAGGGTTAGTAAGACTACAAGACATTTTAATAGATGCAGTTAAGAAACATTTTAAACAAGAATCACTAGATAAAATAATGAATGGGTAATAGATATGATACAGAATAATATAACAAGAACTGAAGAGTTACAAGAAATAGTTAAAAGTGTTATTGCTTTAAGGAAGATAATTAATTATGAGGCAAGAGCAGAGTTAGAAAATATTAATACTGCTCTACAAAAATTAATTACTAAAGAAATACAAGAACTAAAAGAGTTCACAAAGTATTGTGATGAAGAAGAGGATAGGTATGCTAATCAACAAGCAGATTTACAAAAAGAAAGTGAGGTTGCATAATGAAATTAAGACAGACACAAAAGACTAAAATTGAGAGAATGTTAGATGACATAGAATATTTTTTAGAGGCTATGGAACAACAAGAATATATAACATTTGATTTAGAAAAAGATTTAAGGAGACTACAAGCTATGCTTGATAGTGTTAGAGAGGAGATAGAAAGTAAATGAATATCATTACAGAAAGCCACAATGAGTTACAGAATATTTATTTAAAAGTAATAGGAGAGATTGAAGATAAAAAAGAAAAAGAAATAATACATTGTTTATTTCAAGATTTATCAGACAAGTTACTTGACAATGTAAAAGAAGAGGAGTTAAAGAAATGAATTATTGTTTTTATTTTTTGGCCGGTGTATTATTTATGTCAGGCATTAGTGTGCTATCGAATACCACTGATGATAACAGTTTAATCTTTGGTGCAATTATGTTAGCACTAGGAATAGGAAGTTTTTATATGGGGAGTAAAATAGATGACTAAACATTTAACACTACAAGAACATTGGGATTTACATCAAGGCCTATGGAAAATGCTAGGTTGCAATATGGAAATTAAGTATCAAGATAACAATAATATTGTATATGTTGACAAGAAAGAAAATATACAATACACTTATTCAGCATTAGGAATTTTGCAGGAAAAACAGTTATGACAACAAAAGCTAAAAAGAAAATAAAAAAGAAACCTAAAATTACTTGGGGTTGGATATATGGAGATGAGTGTCCGGAACTATGGGAGCACTTTGGTTTTCCATATCCAGACCCAGATGATAGAATGAAATTAAAGTTTGTTAAATATGAATCAAAGGAGATGCAACGTGGATAATGTTTATTTAAGTGCAGATGAATACATAGAGTATACTTGTGAACAAGCAGATAAAATGATGCAGATGAAGTTAGGAAAAAGTTATACTACTTATGTTAAAAATATTGGTAAAGAAACAAGTTATACTGAAGAAGGACAAGATATATTTAATGATATATTAAATGCAGTAGAACAATGCCTAGCTGATGTAGGTATATACAATGAGGAGGATAAAGATGGCTAAGTATACAATCTATGCAAAGAAGGTGTATTACTATCGTAAAGATATTAATGCTCAAGATAGGAAGAGTGCAGAAAAAAGAGGTGCTGACTATGAGGCAGATGATAATGCAGAAAGATTATTTGAATCTTCAGGTGAGGAATTTTATATAACAAGTATAGAGGAGAGTGATGATGATACAGACTGTTAAAGAGTTAATAGATGAATTACAAAAATGTAATCCAGACTATCCGGTTCGTATTTATTTTAATGATGATATAAAAGAGATAGAGTTAGTAGATAATACACTTCAAGATAGAGTAGATATTAATATGTTAGAAGAGGAGAATGAAGATGGCAGATAATTTTTTTGAAGGTGCAGTAAACTCAGACATAACTGATAAGCTAGAAAAGTATGAAGAACTATGTGAGGCATTAGTGGGTATAGATGCTACTGAAAGATATACTCACGAGGATATGCTTTCATATATTCATAATTTAAAAACAATAGAGGAGAAATATTATGACGAACAAAAGTAAACCAACAATAAATACAGTAACATTAAACTTAATTAATAAACTCAAGAAGATAGATGATACAATCAACGAAGGTGCTTGGGAGTATATAAATATAGGAGATGTAATAAGAGTACAAGATGCTTTTGCTGAAGTTATTAGTTACTATGACCTAAAGAAAGAAGGTGGTATACA
>Ga0209348_1001823_pt1 | contig 10243 bp, 7 predicted proteins | sample ETNvirenome_2_30_FD_184065 | JGI IMG/M metagenome (GOLD analysis project Ga0209348, IMG submission 184065) | Marine viral communities from the Pacific Ocean - ETNP_2_30 (SPAdes) (version 2) | ecosystem: Environmental > Aquatic > Marine > Oceanic | place: Pacific Ocean | collected 2013-06-22 | reverse complement strand
AGTGGATAGACTGTGATAACGTTCGTTTTAGATATCAAACACCTGAGAAGATAGGAGGTTGGAAACAACTAGGGGCAGATAATATTACTGGTGCAGCAAGAGCACTACATCAATTTACAAACAGTGTTGGTCGAAAATATTCTATTATAGGATCTAACAGAATTTTATATGCTTATTCAGGCGGTGTGTTTTACGACATACACCCTATCAAATCTACAAACACATTATCAAATGCATTTAGCACAACTAATGGATCGGCAACCGTTACTATAAACTTTTCTACAGACCATGGTATTCAAGCAGGAGATATAGTCTTACTAGATAATTTTTCATCTATTACTAATTCTAATTTTGGTGCATCTGATTTTGATGACATAAGATTTATGGCTACAACAGTGCCATCATCAAATACAATAACAATTACAATGCCATCAGCAGAATCAGGATCCGGCGCTTCTGAATCTGGTGGTATTAGAGTTCAACATTATTATCATGTAGGTCCCGATGTACAGTCACAAGGTTTTGGTTGGTCTCTTGGTTCTTGGGGTGGACAAGAGGTAGGAGCTTTTACAACGACTCTTTCAGCAGACATTAACTCATCAGCAACAAGTATTACATTAACAGATGCATCACAGTTTCCATCATCAGGCACAAACTTTATACAGATAGGCACAGAAGAGATATCGTACACAGGTATATCTACAAACACATTAACGGGTGTAACAAGAGGTGTAAGAAACACTACAGCAGCATCACACACTGCTGGAGCAACAGTTACAAACACATCTAGTTTTATAGCATGGGGTGAAGCAGCATCAGGAGACTTAATTGTAGATCCTGGTATGTGGTCCATTGATAACTTTGGTGACAAAGCTATTTGTTTAATTGTTGATGGAGAAGTATTTGAATGGAACTCTGCAGCTACAGATGCAACAAACTCTAGAGCAACTATCATTACAAATGCTCCAACGGCATCAAGACACATGCTTGTATCTACACCAGACAGACACTTAGTGTTCTTTGGTACAGAAACAACGATTGGTACAAAGTCTACTCAAGATAATATGTTTGTTAGATTCTCTGCAGTTGAGGATATTAATACGTATACACCTACAGCAACCAATGACGCCGGTACACAGAGACTGGCCGACGGATCACGGATCATGGGAGCCATTAGAGGTAGAGATGCAATTTATGTTTATACAGACACAGCATTGTTCTTAATGCGTTTTGTTGGTCAGCCTTTTACATTCTCGTTTGTACAAGCAGGAACAAACTGTGGATTAGCTGGTAAGAATGCAGCAGTAGAAGTAGACGGCGCCGCATACTGGTTTTCAGAAAATGGTTTTTTTAAATATGCCGGTGCTCTTGAATCTCTACCATGTCTAGTAGAAGACCATGTTTATGATGATATTAATTTGGACTCTGGTAATCAAATGATATCAGCAGGATTAAATAATTTGTTCGGTGAAATTATGTGGTTCTATCCATCAGCAAACTCGTCTGTTGTAAATAAAATGGTTTGTTATAATTATTTTGATTCTTCACCGCAAAGACCTATATGGACAGTAGGCACACTAGCGAGAACAGCATGGGCAGATTCTGCAGTATTTGGTAATCCACATGCATTAGAATATGATGCAGACGGTGTTGAAGGAGCTACTTCTTCTACGTATGTGCAAGGTAATACAGATGGTATTACAACATACTATCAACATGAGACAGGAACTGATCAAGTCAAAGGTGGTACAGTTACAGCAATCACAGCAAATATTACATCAGGAGACTTTGATATTACACAAAGAGTACAAAGAGGTACAACTTCTGCTATACCTGATTTAAGAGGTGACGGTGAGTTTATGATGAAGATAAGAAGATTTATACCTGATTTTATTTCACAAACAGGTGCAACAAGAATAACTTTAAACTTAAGAAACTTTCCAAATGATACAGCTTCTAGTTCATCTCTTGGTCCTTTTGATGTTACATCTAGCACACAGAAAGTAGACACTAGAGCTAGAGCAAGAGCTATAGCACTTAAAATAGAAAATACTAGTTCAGCACAAGATTGGAAATTAGGAACATTTAGATTAGATATACAAGCGGACGGTAGAAGATAATGGCAAAGATAGTACAAGTTCTAACAAGACCTAGTAAGGTATACAAACAAGAGGTAGCTGACGCACAGGTCAGGGACCTTGACGGTATTGTACAAAAATTAAATACAACGTACCAACAAGAATTAAAAGATGAAATGGAAGCTGAAAACTTCTTTATAAATTAATGGCAAATAGTTTTATTAATAAAAAAGTAGATCTTACAACTACAAATCTTACGACACTGTACACAGTGCCGTCATTTAAAACATCCGTGATAAAATCTATTTTAGTATCTGAAGATGCAGGATCAGGAGCTAATATAACAGTGACGTTGGTGGACGCATCGTCAAACATATTTAGTTTATTTAAAACAAAAGCTATATCTTCAAATGCTACAACAGAGCTTTTAACACATCCTCTTGTTATGGAGGCTGGTGAGGCTTTGAAAGTCCAAGCTAGTGACGCAAACGAATTGCATGTTATAGCTTCAATATTAGAAATAGAACCAAGAGAGGTAGTATCGTAATGCAGACAATAAAACCAGAAAAGATAATAACAACTATATCTAACCTTAAGACAGGTGAGGTATATAAATCAGAGGACGAATGGAAAGCAAAAGGCGTACCAGAAGCAGAGATTAGAAGAGATGTTAAAGTAATTATGCCTTCGCTTGATTTGTTTCCTAAAACCAAGTAGTGTAGAAAAATGGCAATAATTAGATCAAAAATAGCAAGACAATTACTAGCAGAAGGCGGAGCACCTAGAAAACCATTTGCAAACGGTGGTTTTGATTACGAATCAGCTGCTGCTTTTGGTAGTGATGTAGATGATTATGGAATGGACTTTGTAGATTCTGATGAAAGTGCTGGTGGAGGAAACGTTAACTTTACTCCCAAAGGACCAAGTATCATAGACAGAATTGGAGATAGTATTGATAACAAAAGAGATAGATCTATTAGAAATTTTACTAATAGAAACATGATGTCTACTAGAGATGCAATATTATCATTAAATCCATTCGGACCTAAAACAGACATGAATCTTTTTGATGTTTACCAACAAATGAATACGCAAGGAGGTTTGTTTGCTGAGGGTCTTACAGGAACTAATTTAAATATGGATAGAGCTAAAGAAACTTTTGATAAATTAGAAGCAGGCGGTATTGACACAACAAAAGACATTGGACCACAATTAGATAATCTTACTCAATCTCAATTTGAGAACATATTTAATTTAAATAGAACTAAATCAGTTAGCGATAGCACACCAGTATTACCTAGACTACCACGAATTGCACAAGTGCCATCAGATGTAGAACAACAAAAAAGTGATTTGGGAGAATACATTGCTAGTATTAGAGGAGCTAACCCAAATGCTTTCAACATCCCTGAAAGATTTAGATTAGCAGAAGGTGGAGAGCCAAGACAAGAATATGGTTTAGGAAGTATAGTTAAAAAAATTACAGGCACTGTAAAGAAAGTTGCAAAGTCACCAATAGGTAAAGCTGCGATAGCAGTTGGACTAGGTTCATACGGTCTAGGATTAGGTCCATTTAAAGATATGGGCTATGGTGCTGGGTTTTTAAAAAATATAGGTTTTGGAACAGCTTTGGATAAAATACCAGGCGGTGGTGTAACAGCAGGTATTGTAGGTGCATCATTATTAGGTGGACTTTTAACTAGTAAAGAACCAGAACAAGATATAAATGCACTATCTCAACGGATCTCTGATCAAACAGGTATTGATGTATCTAAGATTAGAGGAGAAGTACAACAAGCATATCAAAATAAAGACACAAGCACATTAGCACAGAAGTATCCATTCTTGGTGGATCAAGAATACTCTGCATCATTTGCTACAGGCGGTAGAATTGGTTTTGAAAATGGTGGAACATATAAAGATTTTGAAGAATTTATGATGAGAAGACAAGAAACCATGAGTGAACGACAAAAAGAAGAACTTAGAAAACAGTTTGAAAACTATATGAGAAGTAAAGATCCTACTGTAGAAGCGGCAGAAGGTGGTTCAATAGTCCCTGAAGAAGACGAAATGCTAAATATGAACGGAAACGAAATGGATTTAAGAGGTGGTGGATTTGTGCCCATCGGAGAATATGAAAAGAAAGATGATGTGCCAGCAAGATTATCAAAGAATGAGTTCGTATTTACGGCTGATGCGGTAAGAGCAGCAGGTGGAGGAAGTGTTGATAGAGGAGCAGATTTAATGTATAAAACAATGAAACAATTGGAGAATAAGGTAGTCTAATGGCAATAACAGAATCACGAGTATTACCACCACAATTTATAGAAGATTTAGCAGTCGATTTTGGTAAACAACTTACGGCACAGACAGCTGTTCCTATAGATACATCTAAGTTTGCACCACAAGTTGCAACTCAAGATCCATTACAAACACAAGCAGCAACATTAGCACAATCTGGTATTGGTTCTTATCAACCTTTTGTACAAGCAGCACAACAAGCAGGCACAGATTTTTCTTCAGGTATTGCATCAGCACAAGCATTGACAGGCACAGGTGCTGGAACAGGAGCAGGATCTATTCAAGATTTTATGTCTCCTTTTCAACAACAAGTTATCGATACGACGTTAGCGGACTTTGATCAACAAAGAGCATTACAAGAACAAAACATTAGATCACAACAAGCACAATTAGGTGTTCTTGGTGCAGGCAGAGCTGGTGTACAATTAGGGCAGTTTCAATCCGATTCAGATAGAGCAAGAGCTACTTTACAAGCAGGATTATTACAAACAGGATTTTCTGATGCAGCAGGTAGAAGACAACAAGAATTATTAAATCAAATTAATTTATCAAATCAACAATTAGTTGGTGGACAGTTTCAAACAGGACTAGCTTCACTAGTCCCAGGCTTACAAGGCAGAGACGTCAGTACTTTAGGATCAGTGGGCGCTATCCAACAAGCACAAGCACAGGCTCAATTAGATGCACAAAGAGAATCAGAAAGACTTGCAGCATTTGAACCTGTTGATAGATTAAATAGATTTGGATCTGGTGTTGCACAATTAATTAGTGGATACCCAGCAGCAGGCACAAGAATGGAAGTGACTCCAAACCCAACACCATTACAAACAGCTCTTGGTATCGGTACAACACTAGCTGGTATCTACGGAGATATAGGAAAAGGCTTTAAAGCTTTTAACACATAATGAGAAACAGAATATTAAAAAGACCGATGTTTAGATTAGGCGGTAGCGCTGAGAATGAAGGTATTATGAACGGTATGAGAAAGAGATACGAACAAGGTTCAAAGCCAGAAGATATTGATTCAACTTATCAAGAAGGTGATTTTAATGTTGACCCTAATAAACCAACACAAGGAGAAAGATCTGGTAGAAGATTTAGAGATTTTCTTGTTAACTCTCCAAATCTTAGTCCGTTCTTAACAGAGTTTGGTTTAAATTTATTATCACAATCGCCAACGGGTAATATATTTCAAACAGCAGCCACTGCAGCAAAAGAACCATTTCAAAGACTACAAGCTAAAGGCGCACTAGGAGATCAAAGAGATTTTGAAAGAGAGTTGGTAGAGAAAAAAATAGAATCGCAAGAGAAGATAGCTGAGTCAAGAGGTGGTGATAAAATGTACGATTTAATGTACAAACTAGGATTAGATAAATTTGAAAATCCTGCGTTAGCTAAAAACTTTGCTGAGTTTTACAATACAATTGAGCCAACTGTTGCAGTGCAATATGGTACACAATTTGGTGGTTTAATTGAACAAGACATATCACAACAAAAAATAGCTAGAAATGTGGGTAAGACTTTCGATAAGCAAGGTAAACTTAACAAAATATTTTACGATGTTTATACAGGTACTTTTAAACAATTAATAAAAGATCAACAAAATAATTATAAATTCATACCTGTAGCAGGGTCTGCTAATACAACAGATATAGAGGGCACAACAATACCTGAACCTACGGAAACAGATAAGAGAAACGAATACAGAGAAAGTATAGAGTCAGGTCTAGAAGAATTTAGAGAAAAAAAACGTAAAGAACTTCTTGATAAAAGAGGTCTTATCGAAGAAGGCCAAGACGTAGATATATAGGAGGAACATGGCAGAATTTGTCCCTCTTCAAGGTCCAGAAAAAAACAGCGACGCAAGTTGGTATACATCTATAGGTGCAGGCCTAGTATCAGGTGTAATAAAAACCGTTGAAGGTGTTGTATCTCTTGGTGCAGAACTCATTGACCTTGGAGCAGACTCAAACAAAGTAGCAGACGTAGAAAGATTTTTTGATAAAATTAATCCTTTTGAAGAAGTAGCTGATGATAGAGTCATTGGTAAACTTACAGAAACTTTAGTATCCATTGGTATACCCGGTGGTGTTGGATTTAAAACAGCAACAAAATTAGCAGACAAAGCATTAAAAGCAAAACGAGCTGGTAAATATGCAAACTTTAAATCGCCAAATGCGATGAAAGGTTTAATGCAAGCAGAAAAATTAAACAAAAGAGCAGGTTACAAAAGATTTGCGGCTGGTGTGTTTGGTGGTGCAACAGGAGAAACATTTGTTGCAGACGTTGATGATATAGGTTCTTTCGGTGATTTTTTTGACGGACCAACAGCCTTAGATAGAGATGAAACTTCGGGTAGTGATGAAGCCACTAGACGGTTAGCAAATAGATTTAAGTTTGGTGCAGAGTCTTTGTTTATTACACCTTTTGTATACGGTGTAGGTAAATCAGCAAAAGCATTAGCAACAAGAGGCAAAGATCTAGCATACAGTAATAGTGTATTTGACAGGTGGCTAGATAAATATGTTGGTAGTGGTTTTAGACCTAGAGGAGATCTACCACAAGAAGTGTTTGACTCTGAAATGGCAAAAGCAGGATTGAAAGCTAGAGATAGTTTTAGAGCGAAAGAACTTGTAGAAAATATAACAAAACAAGCTGATGGTATGATACCAAAGTTATCTAAATTTTTTGACACCAACACCGCAGCTGCAGAAAAAGAATTATACAAAAAACTTAACGATGCATTATTTGATGGCGATTTAACAAAAGTTATTGATCCAAAGGTTACCGACGAATTTGTAAATTATCTGACTTCAAAAGGTATTAAAGAAGGAGCTGTTCAAGATTTGTTAACAAACGTAAACGCTGCAAGAGGAGAGTTTACTAATTTAATTCAAATACTAGAGAGAAACGCTGATACACCAGGTGCTATATCTGCAGGTAAAAAGAACCTACAAGAAATATTAAAAGATAGAGTACAAGGTTGGGTGGGTAATACATATAAAGTATTACAAAAACCAAAAGGATTAGCAAAATTTTTTAGAAACACCGAACCAACAGAAGAGGCTTATGCAGGAGCTATAAATTTATTTAGAAGATATTTAGCAAAAACAGACAACACTAGAACTAAACCTTTTAATCTTGATAGCACACAATACTTTGAACAAGCAAAAGCTGCTGTTGATGATGTTATTAATCAAGTGCAATTAAAAAAGAAACCTGGACCACTACCTGATTTTACTTATCAAGATAAGACAGGGATGGTAAAAACTAAAAGTTTTGAAAAAGCTGTAGGTAAAGGTAGTAAAGTATTTAGACAGTTGTTTGGTGAGATAGAAGATCCTAGATACTCTATCTTCAATGCCATGACAAACCTTTCATCTGTAGCAAGAACCGCAACATACTTTGATGATATAGCTGCAAAAAATACAGAGATACAGGCAGCTGGCGGTAGAGGATTTTTTTGGAACACAGAAGAAGCAGCAAAGGCTGCAGTGAACTCACCAACAACAGGTATACAAATAGTTAAAGTTGATGATGTTATTGAAAAGCTACCTGGATCAAACACAATTATAAATCCACTCAAAGGTAAATACACAACAAAAGAAATAGCAGATGGTGTTAAAAATTTAAATGGCGTTGCATCTGGATTAACTGCTGCAATTAGAGGTAGAGAAGGTGCTAACCCTGCAGAACAAGCTGTTAGTTGGTTTTATAGAAATCTTATGCTGTTTCCAAAAGCAATATCACAATTAGCAAAAACAGTTTTATCTATACCCACACACTTACGTAACTTTTTTAGTGCCGGTGCATTTGCTGGTGCTAATGGTGTTTTGTTTGAAGGATTAACTAATCCTAAATTATTAGCAAATGCTTTTGCAGAAGGTATTGATACATCCTCACTATTAAAATTAGGGCCCGGTAGTGCAAAGGCGCAAGAGGCATACAGAGAATTACTAGAGCTTGGTGTTGTAAATTCACAGGTTCAAATTGGTGATTTAATTAATTTGTTAAAGGACGCAGGTGGTGGATCTAATGTTGCAATCATGGATGCAACACTATCTCCATTTATGCGTAAATTAAAAAAATTAGGTAGTTTTTTTCAAGGTAAGTATGTTGCAGAGGACGACACATGGAAGATCACAAACTATGTTGTTGAGTTAGATAGATTAAAACAAGCTTCAATAAAACAAGGTATTGATGTAGCAGATCCTGCAATACTAAAAGGATTAAAACAAGATGCTGCAAACATTGTAAAGAATACAGTGCCTAACTATGCGTTTGTAGGTAATTATGTAAAAGCATCTAGATTATTACCGATTGGTAATTTTATGTCATTCCCTGCAGAGATCATGAGAACCACAACAAATATTGCAGAACAAGGTTTAAAAGAACTACGACATTCTAAAGCTGTAAGAGGTAGCAATGTAACACCTTACGTTATTGATGCTGCAACAGGACAGTTAGTTAAGAACGATAACCCAATGTATGCAACAGGTTTTAAAAGAATATCAGGACTTGCATTTACAACGGTGGCTGTGCCAGAAATAGTTGTTGAAGGAGCAAAAGCCATATACAATGTTACACAGGAAGAGTTAGATGCATTAAGACAATTCGTACCTGAGTGGTCAAGAAACTCTACATTAATTCCAGTAAAATTAGATGACGGTGAATTAAGATATATAGATTTTAGTCACAGTAATGCCTACGATGTTATAGCTAGACCTTTTAACACTATGTTTAATGAAATTTTAGAAGGACAGAAAAATGGTGAAACAATATTGTCTGGTGTTGTAGATGGTATCAATAGATCTGGTGCAGAACTTATGAATCCATTTATATCAGAATCTATTTGGACAGAGGCTGTAACAGACCTTACAGTTAGGGGTGGACGAACACAAGAAGGTAGAAGATTATATACAGATCAAACATCTACTGGTGATAAGATGGCAATTAGATTTTTACATTTGGGTGAAGCTCTTGCACCATCGTACAAACAATTTTTAAGATTGGGGCAAGCCTCTTTTGGTACACCTACAAAGAGAGGAGATCAATTAGATATAGGACCAGAACTTGCAGGATTTATGGGATTACGTCCTATTAAAGTAGATCCTCTTGCCTCTATGGGTTTTAAAATATCTGAGTATCAAACAGGTATTAGGGATGCTAGAAGAGAATTTACAGGTGGTTTCTTTGGAATATTGAGAGGTGGTCGTATTAAACCAAACGATGTAATAGAAGCATATTACAAATCAAACAGAGCTAGGTTTAATGTGCAAAAAGAAATGAATAAAAATATAAACTCAGCAACAATTCTTGGTGTTGATCCTAATAGATTAAGAACAGAGTTTAGAGACAGACAAATAGCAACATCTACATTTAGAGATTTAAGAGATGGTAAATATGATCCATACTTTCCATCAAAAGATATTAGAGATAGATTTAGAGAGATTGCACAGAACTTAGGAGATGTAGATGTGTTTCCAGAAGTATCTGGCACATTAAGATTAATGAGAGATTCGTTCAGACAATTACCTTTGGACGGCTCCTTTGATATTGAACTAGGAGATTTTTTATTTGAAGATTTGGGCACAGTGTCTACACCACCACAAGTATCGTCTGCCACACCTATTGTTCAACCCCCACCCCCCGTGGCACAAGGACAACAGTTGACAGATACTCAACTTGCTTTATTATCGCCCGAAGAGCAAATTATAGCTCTACGAAATAAAAACAGGACAGTTTAATGGCTATAGAACCTAAAACAACTAGAGAACACATTTTATCCCTGTACGGACACGTATCAGGAGTTAAAAAAAATATTGCACACATGCACAAAGGTATTCATGAATTGGGTGGCAAGA
>Ga0209348_1001821_pt1 | contig 10249 bp, 12 predicted proteins | sample ETNvirenome_2_30_FD_184065 | JGI IMG/M metagenome (GOLD analysis project Ga0209348, IMG submission 184065) | Marine viral communities from the Pacific Ocean - ETNP_2_30 (SPAdes) (version 2) | ecosystem: Environmental > Aquatic > Marine > Oceanic | place: Pacific Ocean | collected 2013-06-22 | reverse complement strand
TAAAACCCTCTCTTATGTAAGCAGGTATAAACGCACTAGCCATTGCTTGTGGTCCTCCACTTTGACCGCTACCAAAACCTTGAGCATCAAAAGGTTTTCCACCTTTTTCACCAAGAGATTTAAGAAGTCTAACTAATGGGAGTCCTCCTATAAAATCTGACACTCTCATTCCAAATGTTGGTTGTTCAACAAGAAATCTTCTATTACGTATTCTATTAATTTCACCTATATTAATATTTGAAGGTGTAACAATATTTGTTGTTGGTGCATCTTTTGAAATATTTACATCACTAAAATAATCAAAAGCATTACCTCCATCGTCAGAACGTGTTGTTTTACTAGGATTATTTTGAGATCTAGTTACGGCTCTATCAAACTGCCCATAATCACTTCCAGTATCTCTACCTTTTTTAAATCCTATACGTCCTCCGTTTTGTAACATCTGTTTTGCTTGTTGTGCTCTAGTTATGGCCATCGTTCTATTCTATTTTGTTTTACCTAATAAATCAAGACTTGGCATTACGACAGTTACATCTCTTCGAATGTCCTCTGGCGATATGCCCTTGTCTTTCCATTCTTTATCATTGTTGTATTTTTCACCTGTTTTTTTATTTGTTATCTTTTCTATTATTTCCTTTGGTTTTATTTCGATCATTATGTTGTTACCTCTCTTGGCTGTATTTCTAATATAGAAGCTACGACGTGCAGTTGGTTTGCGTCAGCAGCTTGTACTTTTAATATTTCACCCTCTTCCATTATAAGAGGATTGGTTAAAAGTTCTGTTGTAGCATTACCTGATATAGTTTTTGTTTTAAATAAACTAAAAATATTACTACTAGAATCAACTAATGTTACCGTTATTGTGCTCCCTGATCCAGCATCCTCTGATACTAATAAAGATTTTATAATAGACGATTTAAAACTAGGCACCGTGTATAATGTAGTTAGGTCTGTTGTGGTTAAATCTACTTTTTTATTTATGAAACTATTAGCCATTAATTTATAAAGAAGTTTTGAGCTTCTACCTCGTCTTTTAATTCTTGTTGATATGTTGTATTTAATTTTTCTACAATTGCATCAAGATCTCTAACTTGTGCCTCTGCTGTTGGCAAATCATATTGTTCACTTGGTCTTGTTAATACTTGCACTATCTTTGCCATTATCTACGTCCATCTGGTTGTATATCTAATCTAAAAGTTCCTAATTTCCAACTTTGGCTAGCGCCTGTATTTTCCACTTTTAATGATATTGCTCTTGCTCTAGCACGAGTGTCTATTTTTTTAGTGCTAGAAGTTATATCAAATGGCCCAAGAGATGAACTAGCAGATGTATCATTTGGAAAATCTCTTAGGTTTAATGTAATTCTAGTGGTTCCTGTTTGTGATATAAAATCAGGTATGAATCTTCTTATTTTCATAAGAAACTCTCCATCTCCTCTAAGATCTGCAGCTCCAGTAGTTTGACCTAAAGCAGTTGTTCTTTGACTTATATCAAAATCTCCTGAGGATATGTTTGCAGCAATTGCTGTTACTGTTCCATTTCTGTTTTGATCAACTCCTGTTTCATGTTCATAATAACTTGTTCTACCTTCTGTGTTGCCAACAACATCAAAAGATGTATCAGTAGATGCATCATATTCTAAAGCATGTGGTTGACCAAATACTGCAGAGTCTCTCCACATTGTTCTTGCTAAACTACCAACTGTCCACACAGGTCGTTTTGAAGATGAATCAAAATAATTATAAGCCACCATTCTATTTACAACTGAAGAATTAGATTCTGGATAAAACCATATAACTTCACCAAACAAATTATTTAATCCTGCTGATACCATCTGATTACCAGATTCTAAATTTATATTATTATAAACAAAATCCTCTACCAAACATGGTAACGATTCTAATTTACCTGCATATCTAAAGAAACCATTTTCTGACATCCAGTATGCAGCACCATCAACTTCAACACATGCATTTTGTCCAACAAGTCCGCAGTGTGTTCCAACTTGTGCAAATGCAAAGGTAAAAGGTTGACCAACAAAACGTTGTGTAAATAAGGCTGTATCAGTCCAAACAAGAATTGAATCTCTACCTCTAATGGCTCCCATAATCTGTGATCCGTCAGCTAATCTTTGTGTGCCGGCTGTGTTGGTTGCTGTGGGTGTATATGTGTTTATATCCTCTTGATCAGAGAATCTAATAAACATATTATCTTGTGTGGACGGATCTCCTATGGTTGTTTCAGTTCCAAAGAATACTAAATGACGGTCGGGAGTTGATACTATCATGTGTCTTGATGCAGTTGGTGCACCAGTTATAATTGTTGCTCTTGTATCGGTTGCATTTGATAAAGATGAGTCCCAAGAAAAACATGCACCATCGTGAATTAAACAAATAGCTTTATCGCCAAAATTATCTAGTGACCACATTCCTGGTTCAAGAACCAAGTCTCCTGATGCTGCTTCACCCCATGCAACATAATCAGATGAATTTTTAACAGTGGCGCCATCAGAGTGTGCTGATCTAGTAGAGTTTCTAACTGCTCTAGTTATACCTGTTAAATTATTACCAGATACTCCTGTGTAAGAAATTTCTTCATTACCTACTTGAATAAAATTTGTTCCTGAATCAGGAAAGTTAGCTGTGCTAGTTAATGTAATAGATGTTCCTGATCCACCAGTTCCCGCTGTGTCATTTAAAAGAGCACCATTTAAAGTTGTTGAAACAGCTCCTGCTGCCTCACCACCCCATGATCCTAATCCCCAACCAAAACCTTTTGCTTGAACAGCTGGACCCACTGTATAATATTTTTGTATTCTAATACCGCCAGATGTGGTTGCTCCAGAACCTGTTTCATTCGAATCCATAGTAATTGTTATAGTTGTATTAGTAGGTGTTGTTACCACCATAAATTTTCTATCATCAAAATTAGAAGCGCTAAAATTAGAATTGGTGATAGTTGTAAAATTATCCATTAATAAAATGTCTCCTGGAACCATGTTATGTGCGCTAGAAAAAGTTATTGTTATTGTTGGTGATCCGTTGGTCGTAGTAAATGCATTGGTAAGTGTAGTTGTGGTTTGAATAGGATGTATGTCATAAAATACACCTCCTGAAAATGCATACAATATTCTATTGGTTCCTATAATTGCATACTTTCTACCTAAACTATTTATAAAATGATGCAGTCCTCGACCTGCACCAGTCAACTCATTCTCATTTAAAGTTCCTAATTGATTCCAACCACCCATTTTTTCAGGAATACCATATCTAAATCTAACATTATCACAATCAATCCATTGGCCCTCTGCTTGGGTAGGTGTGATTTGTTTATTTATACCTGGCTGAAATCCTATTTTTTGTAACATAGTATGCCACTATATATTGAAAGATATTTAAAATCTAGTTGTAATTTTTTTAATCATACCACTTATTTTAATCAAACAAAAGTTTATTTAAAGGTCCATATTTATTAATAACACTTTCTGGCAATTCCATATTATAATTTATTTTTCTAATTGGTCCTGATTTAAGTTCATGCATTGGAGCACCTAATACAGAGTCATTGTATAAGGGCTGATGTTTTTTTAATTTTTTAAAAGAGTGTTTAAAAGGTGTTATGCCATAATAATTATATATTTTATTTATGGTCTTAGAGGGATCTTTAGTTAAATCATCATAATTAATTAATAAAAAATTTTTAATTAAATTATTCTTTTTTAATTGGTGTATAGAATAAAGCATGGTATCTACAAAATCTCCTTTAGCCATTATCAAATCAACTTTAGTTTCAATTTCATTAGTAAATAAAGTAGAATGATCTAATTCTTTATACCTTCTATTATAGAAATAATTAGGATTTTCTTCACACAACTTTAGATAAGATTTTATTACTTCTAATACATCTCTAATTAAAATAACTATTTTAATTTTATTAGGAGCTAATTGTTTTAATAGATTTATATTAAAAGGAGTTATCCAATCTCCTCTTTCAATAACATATTTAACATTATAATCTTTGTAATAGTTAGGAATAATATTTTTATAAATATTATTTAAATTAGTTGGACAAGGGTAATTTTTAAAACAATCTGAAGTTAGTTCTATTTTTTTCATTGCAAATAATAAATCAGGTAAAAAAGAATGGCCTGTTGCATGAATATCTGGATTTTCATTTAACATAGCAGATAACAAAGTATTCCCTGCTCTAGGCAAACCTGTAAAATAAAAATATTTTTTATTTAAATTTTTCATTTTAAAATAAGTTCTGTAAGCTGATACTCATCTCCAAAAGAGCCTTTTGCAAATACATTAAATGCTAAACTTATCCTGTTATTATTTTCAAGTTTAGTGTTTACTCGATGCTGTAAACTCGATGGAAATAATATTAAATCAAAAGATTTAACCATAAAAGACCATTCATCAGCATTTAAAACTGTAAAAGAAGATGTTTCAAATTTAAAAGCATTATATAAATTTTTAGAAAAAATAATACTATCAAAATTTTCATCTGCATTAACATAAAAAACTCCAGAAATTATACTATTGGGGTGAACATGAGCATGATGAAATTGAGAAACTTTAGTAGAGTTTAACCAAGATTGTGTAATATAAGGTTTTATTTTTTTTGTCTTTAAAATATCAGTAAAATAAATATTAACATGAAGATTAAAAAATTTTTTTAAACCACTTAATTTTTTATTTTTTAATATATATGAGTTATTACTTGTTTTATTTCCAACATTTTTTTTCAAAAAATTATTTTTGTTAAATAAAATTTGTTTTTCGTTTTTTAAAAATTTTCTATTTAAAGTAGTTCTGTAAACTGGAGTTGGAAATAGTTGAAAAACTTCAAATTTATTATTTAATAAGCCCATAAAACAAAAGAGTATCTTTCTTTTTTTAATATTTTTTTAACTTCATGAGGAAAAATAAATATAGAAGGAAAAATAATAACGTCCCCTTTATTTAATTTAAATTCTTTTTCTCTTATAAAAAATTCTCCTCCTTTAAAATCATCATTTAATAATCCAATAATTGATAATACGGGTATACCTTTTTGAGTTCCATCAAAAAGAGTTTGTATATGATCTACATGAGAAAGCATCATACTATTTTTAGGATATTTATTTAGTCTTATTTGTGAAAATTTTGTTATTACAGAAAAATCTAAATTATGTTTTTTTAAATATTTTAAAACAAAAGGTTCTAATTTACTTATAATAAATTCACCATCTTTTCTTTCTATGTTGGTTACTAATAATTCTTTATGATTTTTTTTAGGTTTTAAAAATCCCTCTTTAGGAGAATACCATTGATGCATTTTCCATTTTGTTTTTTTATATTTTTTTAATAAAGAATCACATTCTTTTTTAGAAAAACAATTTTTACTTTCTACATATTCTAACATTCTGTTAAATATATATACCTTTTATTTAATAAAGTCTAGGGGGTGTATACTTCCCAAGTTAAACTGACAGGGTTCCAAATATAAGAAGTTGTATCATACATATTTTCCCATCTATTTTGTTCTTGATTCCAAGCTAACTTTACAAGTTCAACTTCAACACCGTCTATTGTGGTAGTAAAACTATTTGGCATTTCAATTGGTGGAAAAAATGCTGCTTTAGACTCATCAAATATCCAATTTTCATATGGTTTAGGACCATAAAAACAATCTCTTACTGGATCATATACCATTCCAGTCCCTGCGTAATTTTTTCTAAAAGGTGTTCCACCTAATTTATGTTCTCCATGATAAGTATTATAAGAAGTTTGTTTCCATTCTGATAATGGTTCTCCGTATGTAGACCTTAAAAAATCAATTCCTTTTTGCTCTTGTTCTATTCCATTTTCATCTAATAAAACATCGTTGTTAACTACAACTACGGTTACAACTGCGTTATTTACTAATCTTGCAAAATGTGCCATATTTAACCTTTTACTGTTCCTGTCCCTGTAAATGTTAATATTGTATCATCTCCACTTGTTGTAACTGTTGGAGAACCTGTAGTTGTTCCTGAATAGTTAGCAGTTGGTATTCTAACAATCACCACTCCAGATCCACCAGTTGCACCATTACTAGCAAATTGTCCATTTGCACCGCCACCGCCGCCTCCTGTATTAGCTGTACCAGCTTGTTCATTAGGTGTAGTAGTACCTGGAGTTGAACCATTTGAACCATTACCACCTCCGCCGGCACCACCGGCACCACCTGAAGTTGATCCAGAGGTAAATCTAGCATAAGAGCCGCCACCGCCGCCACCGCCTCTTGTAACGGCTGAACCTGTTATTGAGGAAGCAACTCCAGCTCCCCCAGCACTTGGAGAACTATTAGAGCCCGCTGCGCCAGCACCTCCGCCTCCTCCACAATTATATCCATTGGAGCTAGCATAAGGTACTTGTCCTCCATCGAAACCTTGATTTGCTGTTCCTGATCCTCCTGTAGGTTGTGGGGATGAAAAACCTCCACCACCAGAGCCACCATCTTTAGGTGGTTGTGGCGAAGTTTGAAAAAGATTTACTCCTGCACCGCCTCCTACAGAAGATATTGCACTAAGTTGTACGTTTCCTTCTATACTTGAATTTTGTCCTGCACCAACAAGACCTGGCCAGCTTGCTCCAGATCCACCTGATCCAACTGTTATAGTAATAGTTTCTCCTGGTTTAAATAATACTCTGTTTTCAGCGGATGCTCCACCACCAGATGGCCCTGATTGTGAAGATGTTCCAAAACTAGTTCTATATCCCCCAGCACCTCCGCCACCACGTCCTGTACTTGAACCACTAGCAGAATTTCCACCAGCACCACCACCTGCTATTAATAACCAATTAATTTCATAGGGAGGCCCAGCTGATTCACCACTACCAAATCCTAGGATTTGATAACCAAAAGATTTACTTTTTCGTGTTGTAATATTTTTTGTGCTCTTACTTGATGTAAGTTTATTTTTTAAATCTTTCATTTCTAAATCCCTTATGCGTCGTTAGCAGCATTAGTAGTAAAGAATAATTTAATTCCAAGCAATCTAGCATCCGCATCTAAATCGTCTGCTGATACATCTCTTGATATTTGAAAGAACACCTGTTCGTTTGCGCCAGGTGATCCTGCAATAGTTACTGCTCCACTTTCATTTGCTACGTCCAAATCGTTTGATGTTCCACTATGTGCTTTTGCTGTTGCAACAACTTGTGTTCCAAAAGCTGTGTTACAAGAATCATTGTCAGCGATCGCCACACCTGATAATCCCCATGCAGTTGTGCCTGTATCTGTAGATGTCGCTGTGAAAAAAGCTTGGAAAGTTACTGTTCCTGCATTCCATGATTTAGGAAATGCAACAGAAAATTGTGCAAACTCATCAGAAGATTTATCAAAATCTAAAACTTTTATTTCGGGACCATTAGATAATTCTACTTGTGCTGCCTCTGCTCCGTTTGTAGTATTAGGATACATTGCAAGAGCTGGTATCCAAATAGTTTCTTTGCCCGCAACTTTCATTGCTGTACCACCTGCTTGAACTACACCATTTCCGTTTGGTGCAATATTAATATTACCATCTGCTCCATCAGTGATTGTTATTGTGCCTGAATTAGTTCCTGAGTTTGTATCTAAAACAAGATCATGTGCACCACTAGTTGTTAAAGTTGCAGCAGCTGCTCCTGTTCCAATTCTAGTTTCTCCAGTGCCTTTTGGTTTGATATGAACATCAACGTTAGTTTCTCCACTTGCACCTAAGATTGGTGGATTACCTGTTGCAGCATTAGTTACTTCTAACTCGTTTACTGCTGAAGATGTTGTTTGAAAAATAATTTGTTCGTTTCCATTTGCATCTGCAATAAAACCTGCATCTGCAATTTTTGGAGCTGTTAAAGTTTTGTTTGTTAAAGTGTCAGTGGATGAAGCAGTTATAAATCCACAATCATCAATATCTGGATTTGTTCCATCGTTAGCAGTAGCATAAACTAATTTTACTGCGCCTGGAGTAAGAGTTACACTATTTCCTGATCCTGAAACATATTTAAATACTACGTTTTGTGATCCACTTGTTGAATTTTTTAATACGTAAAGTTGTTGAACGTCTAAAGGAATTGTAACATTTCTTGATCCTGAAAGAGATCCTGTAAATTCTATAATCCTGTGTGCAAGAGTTGCCCCTGTTCCACCATCTGTTACAGATAATGTTGTATCTCCTGAATCTGACACAGCTTGTGTATCAAAACCACCAGTAATTTGTTCAACTATTTCTAAATTTGTATTTGTCTTTGTACCCCATGTACCGGCATTTTCTCCGGTTGCTTGAAGTTCTACCCCTAAAGGTGAAAATGTTGATGCCATATTTTTCTCCTATGCAGCGTCACTATAACTTGTATTTGATCCAGTTGCAACATTTGTATACGATGAATTTGAACCTGTGTCAACGTTTGAATATGATTGAATTCCAAACCCTGTTGCAGTTCCAAACCCAGCTACAGAGGCAGTTGCTTCTACTCCCGATATACCTAAAACTAAATCAGCAACGGTAACTGATCCAACTCCTGAAGTTATTGATTGACCTGTTAAACCTTGAACAACAGCTAAAGGATCTATTGATCCAACAGATGCAGTTATTTCTTGACCTGTTAAATCTAAAACAGGACTTGATCCAATAGAAATACTACCAACATTAAAAGTTGCAGAAACACCTGTTAATCCCATTACATCTGCAGCAGTGACTGATCCAACAGATGACGTTGAAGAAACACCTGTAAGCCCCATGACGTCTGCAGGTGATAAAGAACCAACAGATGATGTTGATGCAACTCCAGTAACTGAAGCGGTAGCATCAATTGTAAGTGAAACAGAGCCAACAGATGATGTTGAAGAAACACCTGTAACTCCCATTACATCTGCAACATTTAAAGTAAATTGTCCCCAACTTTGTTCTTCGCCCCAAGTATCATCACCCCACGCAGATCCAGCACTAACTTTTGAAGAAATTGCATCTGGTGCTGTTAGAGAAACAATTTCATCTCCCACATCTCCCCAAGTTGAAGCAGGATCATTAAATGTATCAGCTCCCCAACCGAGAGTAAGAGAACTAATTCCCCAAGAATTTGTGCTCCAACCTAAAGCTCCCCATGTATCTTCACTAGGAGTGTAAATTGTTCCACCCATTCCTGAGTGAATTGTACAAAAATAATATAAAGTTGGTGTTGAAGCACCTACAGTTATTTGAACTTGTGTTGAACTATTTACAGTTACGCCCTCGGTATACTGGCTGCCTCCGCCATGTGTTCCATCGCTCGTCGTAGAAAATCTAAAAGGGTGAGCTGAAGGATAATTAAATACATAAGTTCCAGTTTCAGCTAAATATAGTGTGTCTTGTTGAACCCCATCAATGACATACTTATTGCCAGAATCGGTGACAACCACCGTTACCGTATAAGTTCTAGTAACGGACATCCGTCGTTACTCCTTATGCTAATCTAATGATCGCGTTACTTGCGTCTGCTGTAGGAAATTGAATTGTAAAAGTTCCTGATGTTACAGTTTTATCACCGCCAAATGCTACAACTACACATGCAGGGTCTCCTGAAGCTGAATCGTTATATATCAAACATCCATTTGCTGTAAAAGTTGCACTTGTATAACTAACATCAGAAAAATCACAAACCGCAGTTGTGCCTGAAGCAGCTGGGTCAACACTTGTAAGAGTTGCTCCACCTGCAGAGTATGCAGATCCAGATGTATTACTAATTTCGTTAGAAGTTGAATAAGCTGTTGTAGAAGCCCCTAAAGATGCATCACTTGTATATAGTGCTATTTTAAAAGTGTTTCCACCTGAAGCGCTAAAATTATGAACCCCTTTTAAAAGTTCTACTTTAAAACTCGTACATACTGCTGATGTTATAGCCATAATTTAATCTCCTACGGGTTTGCTGAGTTTACCGGTATACGAACAGCGCCATCAGTATAGTCATCTCTTCGTCTTCTACCAACTTGCTCGTTAGCAAACTTCTGTACTTCTTGTTTATATTTATTTTCATATAATGTCAACATATCTATGGGGCCTTTTAAAAAACCATATACCTCTGATAGACAACAATATAATAGTCCATTTGGAAAGTTAAGACTAATATAGTTAGTATTATCACCCTCTAATAATGCAGGGGCAACATTATAGTGAACTCTAAATTTATAAGTTGTATCAGGAACAGGAGCAAACATCATTCTACCTGATGTAGTATCAGATTCTCCTGTAGCACCACCA
>Ga0209348_1001820_pt1 | contig 10254 bp, 1 predicted proteins | sample ETNvirenome_2_30_FD_184065 | JGI IMG/M metagenome (GOLD analysis project Ga0209348, IMG submission 184065) | Marine viral communities from the Pacific Ocean - ETNP_2_30 (SPAdes) (version 2) | ecosystem: Environmental > Aquatic > Marine > Oceanic | place: Pacific Ocean | collected 2013-06-22 | reverse complement strand
TTACATTTCTATCACCTCGATATTTTTTAAGAGTAAAATACTCTGCGGACTCAATATTTGATTGTGTGGTATCAAAAGTAGCATTTACAGTATTGCCATTCAACCATTGAAACTCTCCATCTGTATTTTGAACTTGTGGTTTTATAAAATTAATTACTTGTTGTTGATGAACTGCATCTTGACGTTTTATCTGAAAATTATTTGGAGTTCCACCACTAACTCCAGCTGGAGGAAGAACAGAAGTTCCATTTTCACTAGTTGATAATTTAAATTTATTAATTCCATTTGATTCAATTACATAATAATTTATATTTGAAGCTAAAGTAAGAGTAGGCCCTCCGATTGCAAGATTAAATGTTACATCCTCACTAAGATTAACCACATCTCCATTTGTAAAAGCAAATATGTCCTGAACTTTCAAAGTAAAAGTAACTCCACTAATCGACATGCTAGAGTTTGTATAATTCACTCCTTTTTTTGAAACAAAAACTGTTTTCAAATCAGGAGAAACTGCACTAACACTGTACTGACCATTCAAAGCAGTCGCACCTGATTCACTTATACCAGATAATTCAATAAAATCACCAAATTTAAACAAGTATGGGTCAGGTAAAAATATTGAGATAGCTGTAGATGTAGCATCCCCTTCTGCACTAAGACCATTGATAGTGATTTGTCTATCATTTTCAAATGAAAAGAATCCATCAGAAGTAATACTATTAAAACTGACTGATGACCTATTTCTTAAATTGTTTTGTATGTAACTTAAATCACTAGCAGTTCCTGAACCAGCAAGGTTGTCTAATGCAACAGTATCATCTGTAGTTTCTTTAAGATTTAAATCTCTTCGATATCCTTGGTTAGCAATTGCCATTTTTTTACTCCTTAAACTATTGTTGGTTCTTCAGGTATTCCACCAGTAAGACCTATGCTCCAACCATTTGCTTCTAAAATTCTTGCTTTGGCATATCCAACTTCAGATGGGAACATAGTTACATTGTTTGAATTTGTTTGATTTTTTAAATTGATGGAAACACCACCACGTTTAACTGATTCCCAGTTAGAATGTAAATCAATTAAAATATTATTTAAATCAGCCTGAGTTAAGAAATTAAATTTCAAATCTAAGAAATTTAATTTATAATTTTTTGTGAGTGAACCGATTTTATATGAGGTAAATCTATTATTTGAAAGATTTATACTTCTTACATTTGTAAGTCCTGAAAGATCTGGTATTTGTCCTGCAATTTCATTGTTTTGTGCTTGATAAGTTTCCAAACTAGGTAAAGTTCCTGGTTCAAGCATTTGAGTTAATTTATTGGTTTGAAGATATAAGTATCTGAGATTATTTAAATTTGTAAAAGCAGGTATACTTCCAGTAAATGAATTATTTTGTAAATTTATGTAATGAATACTAGGATTGCTTAAAAAATTAGGAATATCTCCACTAAAGTTGTTTTCTTGCAACCAAAGATAAATTAAATTTGGACATGAATTAAAAAGTTGAGAAATGACTCCAGATGTTCTTCCATATGAACGGAACCAAAAATAATAAAGTTTGGTATTGTTTATAAATGCATCTGATTCTATTCCTTTATTATTAAGAAGACTTGGGGAATCAATGTAAAGTTCGGTGAGTTCTGTTGCTTGTTCAAACGTTTCATTATGAATCACAAAATCCTCATTACTGTTTTTTCCACCTTTGACATTAGTATATCTTAGATCAAGAGTCCTTAAAGATATGTTATTGAATTGATCAGGAAAATTTATTTGTCCTAAATTTGTAGCATAAAAAGTAAGATATTCGAGAGAAGAACAAGCATTAAATAGATAATTATTTGTTCCTGGTGCCACTAATTGATTTACTGCACCTCTGGCATGAGTTTGTCTATAATCTTTGAGAGTATTCGCACCACTTAAGTTAGATGGAATTTTAAGACCAGTGTTATCATAGTTAATATTTACTATGGTGCTCGTACATGCTAACGTAGAATCATTACCAGATTGTGCATCATCCATATGATAATTACCACCAACATATAAGTTAACTAAATTTGGTAGTCTTTTAAAACTATATGACCCGTTTGTATATGTTGCATTTGGAGGGATTGAATTCAAATCAATACTTCTAAAGTCATTACTAAGAATATTATATGTGGTGCAAAATTGAGGAGCATCAGGAGCAAACGCTTCATCTCCCCTATCGTTCGCAGGATCACTTGCTCCATTTCCTCTAGTATCTTGATGAAAATATGCTCCACCACCTCTACCAAAATTCAAATTAATAAGGTTTGGAAGTCTTGCTGAAATTATATTTCTTTTAATTGAACCATAGAAAGTTCCCTCCATATTCAGACTAGTTAATGTCGTTGGAATCTTTGCAAGAACAGCTTCGTTGAATGTTCTCTCGCTTTCTATATCACTCAGATAAAAAGGATTCCTCATTAATGAGAGTGTATTTAAATTTGGTGCGATGAACTCAAAATTAGGAAATATTTTAAGTTGATTATATGCAAAATCTAGATTAGTGCAACTTGTTAATTGTGTTGCAGGAAGTTCTCTGATATTTACCGACCTAATTGTAATTTGTTCAATCTCAGATGGATTCTTATATAACTTTATAAATCTTTCTCTTGATATTGGTGATCTATAATTAATTGATGAAGTTGTTCCTCCCTGATTTGAATAATTTGTAAATAAATTCTCATTTGCAGTTTCTACTATTTTCCAACTTGCGTTCTTTGCATCTCCACCAAGTTGAACCACAGCAGATGCATCTAAATTTCTAAAAAATCCTTTGAATACTATTGGTATCCCTTTCATAGCATAAAGAAACATTTGCTGCCCATTAATGTTACATCTGATTCTTGAGGTTGGGACTTCAGAATCAAATTCTTTTTCTTCAGGTATAAGTTTTGTCTGTAGTCTTTTTCCAGAAACTCCAGATGATTGTCCTCCAAATTCTAATATCCCATTCTCAACAATACCAACTCTCGCACCATAAGAAATTTTTGCTAACTTTTGAATATCAAGATTAGGATCATTTGCTCTTGGATCTGATGAACTCCATGCACTTACTCTCGATGTAGATATATCTGCAATTCTACCAGCGTCACTACCCTCTAAAAAACGATATCTTATTGCATTACCGCTTAGTGAACCATTAACATCTAAATTACCAAATAATGTTTGATCGGTTCCTGCACGATTATCTAAAATAGAAATAAAAGTATTTGATTCTCTACTGAAACGATCCAATGTTTTATATAAAGGAGTTTTTAATCGAGAAAAACTAGGCCAATCATCACGAATCATACCAGCATTTTTAGAACCTTTAATTACCTCTATATCAAGAGGATTCAATCCAAGATTTTGAATCGCAGTATTTTTAGTCTCAACATCAGCAAGAAGAGTTCGAACATTTAAACCAAATAATTTATCGTTTTTGAGTGCCATTATTGTTCCTTGTAATTTAAACTACTTTGTGCAAATTTAGAACTGCCACTTCCAATTTGTTTTGCAGTAAAAAATGTTGCCTCAATATTGTTATTATCAGGTGTAATTACATTACGATCAACTCCAAATACTTTAGTCATATCAACTTGTTTTGTCTCATTTTCACCAACATAAAAAATATCTTTTGTGATTGATGGTCTTATTTTTTGTTGATTTTGTGTATCAACTTTGGATGATGATAATCTTTCTACAGATAAAAAGTTAGTTGGTGGGGTATTATCATTAGTTGTGTTATTTGATGAACCATCATTTGCTAAATCAATTACTCCATTAGAACCACTACTGACGGATATAATTGGAGCAGTTGTTTTTTGAACTTCTCCAGATGTTTCTTTAATTGTTATATTATGTATCTTTGAATTATCCATCAACTTACCAACGAGGTATAATGGGTATACCGAATATTGAAAAAGTTTAACCTTTCCACCTGGTGCGTTGAGTCTATTTCCCTCTAATTTAACTGCTCTTCCCACTAAAGTTATGTTGGATTTTTGAGCATCTGGTAATCCAGTGGATTCTGAAATTTTAATATATTCAAAACTAGAACCACCTTCTGTGTAACCAACTGGTGCTCTTTGTAAATCACCATTTTGATCTTTTGTTAGTAAAAACTTAGCACTAGTTTCATTTACTGAACCATCAGTATTTTTGACTGCTACCTGACCATTTAACCAATCAGTAATTCCTCCACCAAAATTACCTTCAACTTTGAGGAAAAATCCAATGTCACTATAGAGAGGATGTGGATTAGTCGTAACTTCTTGAACTAAAACTGCTATGTCAAGTTCATCACTAACTGTAACTTTAACACTTGAACAAAATCCACCACTGGTTGAACCAACAAACGGAATTCTTACATCCTCATTCATTCGAACTCTAAAATTAGTGGGTGCCCAACGTTCATCAATCTCAACACCATCCTCGTTCATGCCAGCCCAACTATGTGTATGTTCTCCAAATAATATTTCATTGTTTGGTAAAATTGAAGTATTACCAATTCCAGGTGAAGGTGAACTTGAATCAAGATTTGAATAATCAGTCCAAGGAAGAACACCACTATCCCATCCATCTAAAATATTTGGATTACCCGAATTTATTGATGGTTTTTTATCAGTCACTCCAATCATAAAATCTGCCCAATGGGTATCACCTCTATAAGATGAGATGCCATCTTTTTTTAATGGATTTATAAATTGAATTTTAATTTCAGTTCCAGTCAGTGGAAAATCTGATGCAAAGTGCACATCATAATTACTAAAACGAACCAAATGAGGATAAATTCCATCAACAGGAGGAGATGCAGAGTCATTCTTAACTAGAATCTTGGTTGCACTTCCTGTAGCGTAATCTTGTACTTCTGCACCACCAATTGGTCTACCAGCAGTTCCCCCTAACTTATTAAAGTTTGGATAACCATCTAATCCTGGCCCCCATCCATATACTTTTGCTGATTCATAAGTTTTAAAACCATTAGGATACGTAGTTGCAGTTCCTTCATCCATATCAGTAATGTATGCGTTAAAAATTGATGGTGCAATTAACTTTGCTCCAATATCATTACTTGTAAAACTAACACCAGTTCCAACAGCAGTTATTAAATTTCCTTGATCAAATCTTATTGTCATACTTCTTCCACTCTCAGTAGTTCCAACACCAGGAGTAAACACATGTCCATGACCTTGACATGCTCTACAAGTTTTAACTTTCACCTCTGTTAAAGCGTTAGTTGTCATATTAAATTTAGTTGGAAGTATAAGTTTTCTATTTACAATATCAACTCCTGCACTATTTGTTATAAGATCTTTAGGTCTTATTGCAAACATCGATGTTTCATTGGCATTGTTTATTTGTTTAGGTGTCAAACCTGTGCTTACAGAGTAAATTTCTGATGATCCTTCATCTCCACCATCAATGTAATAAGAAGCACCGTACTTATATAAAAATTGTGGAGTTTTCAAATTAGAAGTTTCAAATACATCAAGAGAATATTTAAATCTAAAATATGAATCTCTCAAACAAGGGCCAGTTAATGAGTTTTCAATTACAAGAGTGTGTATGACAACCCATCTTGCTTCGCCAGCACCTGATGGAATATAAGCATAGAATCTTGCACCAATTGCACCATACCAACCAAATTCAATCTTCCACATCGTGACTTTCTCTGGTCTAATTGTATAACCAGATGGCCCATTTCCATTCAATGGATCACCATTAAATTTATCTCTTGGTATTTCAATTGTGTGATATAATCTTGCCCTTTTGGGATCTTCATATTCGTCTTGCCTTAAAGGGCCATCCGCACCCTCGACATCAAAAGGATCACCACTTGGTATTTCAGGTTGAACCGTATTATAACTTTTACCATTAATTTGAATACTTGATATTTCGTTTGGATCTAATCCATTTCTAACTAATACCTCAGTTGATAATGGAACTGTACTTCTTCTTACAATAGATAATTGTCCTGCGTATATTTTAAAAACATATTGATCTGTTGAATTTGCAATTCCCCATTCTAATGCAACGCCAGGAACTGGTTCTGTTGATGATCTTAATCCAAATGTAAATCCACTAATTCGACCTGGTTGATATCTAAAAACTCTTCTCGATTGTATTGCAGAAAATCTACGGTAATTAGTGTAATATCCAGGTCTTGTATTTGTTCCATCGTAGATATTTGTTAAACCATTTGTTCCAAGTAAATCCTTTAAGGATGAGAAACTTAAATGCTTTGAAGATATTGGATCTAATACTGATTTTAGACCAGTACTTCCGTCAGGTGCCGATATTCCAATGTCTCTCCAAGTATCAGTCCACTTATCAATTTTTGAAAATGCATAATCAAACTCTGTATCTGTACCTATAGTATTTGGTAATTTTGAATATACAATATCACCAGTGGATTCATCAAGTCTAACGTCATTAGGATTCAAAAACTTACTTGCCCAATCTGTACCATAACCAGAAAGTTTTTCTGTGTAAAGTGTATATGCAAGATTACCTAATCGAATAAAACCCAAATATTGTTCATATAAAGTTGGATTATATACTCCAGCTATTTTTTCAAATTTTGGGCCATAGGGGAATGAATGAGAACATGGAAATGCAGATAATTTTATTGCAGATTCTTGTGTCTCCTCCTCAATTCTTGCCAAATATCTTCTACCATAAAGTTCATTAACTCTTGTCTCCCATTTTGCTTGGGATACACCAGTGTTGTAAGAAAATTGTTCCCATTCATCATTATTCAATCCATAGGAAGAAACATTTGAAAATAAACTTAATTGCGTCTCTGCACGATCAATACCGAGTAATGTTGTACTAACTTCACTTGTTTCTCTAAACTCCTCTGCTACCTTTAAAACATTATCTGCTGTATAAATTTCAGTGTCAGAATGGAAAAAAGTTACTTTATCAGTAGTAACACCTGCAGTTGAAGGTTGTGATATCTTAATCCTATTAAAATCTTTTTTTAATACGTAACTTCCAGCTGGAATATTATGTCCAGAAACTTTGAAAGAAACACCAACACCCACATTTGTGAGTTTTGACATATCGCTATCTAAAAAATATAAATTATTTTTATCTTGTCCAACATCAATGTCTAATGTAAGAATTTCACACGCATTTAAATCTGTGAAAGTAATTCCGATACCAGTGCTAAATTGTTTGACAGTTGCTGCAGCTCCAACCACTGCACCTGTTCTTTTGAGAACTTCTACTTTATTAGAGGTGTTAATTCTAGTGTTAACATCTCGGTCAACACCGTAAGTTGCAGTTGCAACTCCAACTTGGGTGACTGTTTTTATTCTATACTTATCTTCTGGATTTTCTGGAAAAACAACAGATGTTGCTCTATCCTTTGATGCATCAGCAAGAAAGATTTGATCAACCTTTGTTATCAGTTGATTACCGAACTCATCAGTTAGAAGTTCACCATTTGCAATGTTATATAGCGGTTGTTCATCTGATGGTATTATGGATACTGGGCGTTTATCGTGCCCAATTTTAACATCCTTTCCCCCATTCATAGATCACTGCTCCTCCCAAGTGATACTTGCATTTGTCGTTGAAATTGCAGAACCAGAAAATGTTCCTTCAGAAGATCCAACAACATACAATGTCTCTACTACGTTTGTAAGTGGGAATGATAGATACTCTTTATTATAATCAAAGTATGATGATAAGTCAAACTCTTCACCTGATGCAGGTATGAATAAACTTGCGACAATCGTTCCTGTCTTAGGAATCGGTGCTCGTAATTCAGGACTGACTTTAATAGATGATAATGAATCTAGTGTGAAATCATTATCCGTTGGAGTAGTCGTTGTTCCAGTCGGTGTTGTTTGTGCTTCATATAAAAATACTCCTCCACCAGTTAATTCAATATTATCTGTGGTTGGATTTTCAGCTCTAAAATAGTAATCAGTTGATGAACTTCTCCTTTCTAGATATCCAAATACTGTGATTACTTTATTAGATGCATCATTTTCAAATTGACCTCTTAAGTATCCATAAGCACCACTATTATCAGCAGTTAAGAAATTATTTCCTGTTGAAAGATTTATTTTAAATGCTTTTCCTCTTTTTCCGATATTCAAAACAGTTTCAGACTCTTTTCCTGGTGTTGGATCAGGATTTGCAGGAAGTGTAAACGTTCCAGATACTTGAGATGTGGTTTGGAAAATTGGACTCTTAAGTAAATCAACTTTAATTAATGCACTTGAACCAGTTGACAATCTCGTTGGATAAACTTGGGTGCGGTTTCTAACTTCTTTACCTTGACTGCTTGTAATAAAGTCTCTACACTTCAATCCAATTAAAGGAGTAGGGCGATTTAAAATCAAGTCAAGACTTCCACCAGGAATTGAGGTGCTATTAAGAGGGACATTTAAAAATAATTGACGGGTCGATGTGTTTACATATGCAACTTCTACATTTTGATCTAATGGGTTTCCTGTTATTACTTTTGCACCAACGAAATAAGAAGATCCTAATGATGAAGTTGCACCTCCAGTAATAAATGGATTTGTTGCATTTGTTGCATCAGAAGTAACTGAAACACCACTGCTACCACTCGTGGCGAAAGTTCTCTTAGAACCAAACACTTGAACTCCAACAGGTGTTCCGTGACTGAATAGTTTAACAGTTCCTCTGTCACCACCATCAATATAGTAAGAAGCACCATACTTGATAATATGCTCTGATGAAGAACCATATGTTAAAGTTGTTGCAGTTCTCTTTAAATCACTATATCCAAAACGATTTGCTCCTCCACCACCATAAACCATGTATGTGATGGGTAAAGTTGCATTACCTAGAGATGAACCTTTCAACTGGTTAGATGCTCTTAGATGGTGAACACGCACCCATCTGGCTTCACCTGCACCAACAGGAACATAAGCAAGGAACAGAGCACCAACAGCACCATACCATGAGAATTCAATCTTGTACATGGTAACTTTGTCAAACTCAAGATTCCATATACTTGTATCAGTTTGATTTGCACCTGTTGTAGTATCAAGAACATTAGAACCCGCACGATTTAAAGCAGTAACATCACTGTATAGTAAATCATCTGTCAAATTATCTAAACGATCACCACTAAATCTTGATCTTGGAACACGATATTCATAGACATTCCAGAAATCTTTTTTAACATTTTGATTAACCCAATTCCGATAATATAGATTAACTAGTTGAATTTGGGCTTTGAGATCTCCAGTAGATCCAATTGGTAAAGTAGTATCGACATACCCCACAGTTGTGGCTGGATCATCAGGATTCTTATACATGTAGGGGAACATTCCAGAGAACTTAAGATTACCATTACCGTATACATTTCTACCAGTTATAACATTATTAGCAATGGGTTGTACAAATGGAACTGGAATTACTAATTTATGTCCAGATTGAGTGGAGTTAGTAATGCCTGTCTTTTGTGTTTGAGGTGCACCAGGATCATAAGAAGATCCCATCACCACAGAAAGTTCTTTTAGAGTTACACTTGCTTTCTTTGTTGCTGTGCTATATGAAATCGAGTTAACTCTAAATATTTTTTCATTATCCAATCCAGAAATGTTACTTGCATTTATTCCCTGACTATAAGAAACACATTGACTTGTAGAAAGTCCAAGAACAACAGCACCATTTGATGCTGATTTTTCTGCATGAAAGAAAGTTGGAACAGTTGAAACACCAACATTAACTACGAATGAAGTTGATGAAGGAACTTGTATAATGTTATATCCGTGTGTTCTATCAGGATAAGTTTTAATCTGAGCATCAATCGGATCTCCACCTCCTCCATTATAATCTGGATAACTATACTTACAAGTCATTCCAATTCCACTTAGATGTACAAATCTACCAACATCGAATCCATGATCACCATTTGTAGAAACTGTCATCAAACCAGTGTCAATATTATACACTGCATTTGATATACTTCTACCTAAACCTGAATTACTTGCAGTGTTTGAACAATCAAATAGTAAAACATTACTAGCAGTTGATTCAATTGAATACTCTTTTTTATCTTGAAGAATAGATGGGTCGTAAGCACCAGCATGTGTCATCAAAAGATTGTCTCTGTAAATACAAAGATCACCAAGTTTTATGTTTTCATAACCTACAGGAGTTGAATCGTGATCGCTTGGATAGTTTCCAGATATATAACCTCTTGGATTTCCTGCTTTATCATCAGGAGTTTCATTTCCTCTTGGTGCTGTAATATCT
>Ga0209348_1001819_pt1 | contig 10256 bp, 17 predicted proteins | sample ETNvirenome_2_30_FD_184065 | JGI IMG/M metagenome (GOLD analysis project Ga0209348, IMG submission 184065) | Marine viral communities from the Pacific Ocean - ETNP_2_30 (SPAdes) (version 2) | ecosystem: Environmental > Aquatic > Marine > Oceanic | place: Pacific Ocean | collected 2013-06-22 | reverse complement strand
TCCCCTCTACCAAATTCACCAGCTATTTTAAATTTATCTAGCTGATCACAGAAGATTATATCTGGTTTGTTTAACTTAATGTATTCGTCTAACTCCTCTACAGAAGTACCTACAGAATCTAGTATTTTTAAGTACGGCGCAATTTGATATTGGTAATCCTGTAAATATTTTTGTCTGTTGTCCCTCATGTTTTCTTTCGACACTTCGAAAAAGGATTGTATGATTCGTAATTTAATTTTCTTTGCAACTTCTTCGTTGGCCCAATATGCTACCTTAAACCCCTGTCGTATATATCCAGCACTTAAAAAGGAACAGAATGTTGTCTTACCCACTTCTGGTCTTGCAAATATAATACCTAAATTACCTCTGTCCAAACCGTTTACTTGATCGTACAACAGGGGAAAGTCAAAAGGGAAATCAGGAACTCCGTTGTCCTCATCTAGTAGTTCATCCAGCCCCTCTTCTACGACAGAGTAAGTTGTTTTATCAGTGATGCGTCCGTCCTCTACGTTGTCTATAAGTCTACGCAACTCACCAAACTCTTCACTTTCACCTGTGAATATCTCTATTGCTTTCTCACCAATTTGTCTTGCTCTATCACGTAGCCAGAAGTTGTGTATAATATCCATGTGTAAATCAATGTTGTCTGGATTACCAACTTCTAACAATCGTATCTGATCCACTACTCTCTGCCTTGCACTATCTGGCATAGCAGGATTGCGATCATTGAACAGTGCTTCTAATTCAGGCACAGTCAACGTGTGTTCATACTTGGTGTGACTGTACACAATCGTATCAAATATATCTCGTGATTCTTTTGTGAACATTTCACGATTTAGAATGTTCTTAACACGACCAAAGAAGTCCATATCAAGACAAAATCCTAATATTAAATTATCATGTGATGTACTTTCGGATGAACTCATCTCGTGTCTTCCTTTCAAGATTTTTTAAATCCGTTGCTAGTATAACCAACCTTGTAGGCACGTACCCATTAAGAATACGCACCATCTGTATCGCTTTGTCTGTCGCGTCTTTATCTAGGGCAACAAATACTTTTTTATGTTTTGTTATTACTTCTATGTGTTTCTCCAAGAGATTTGTACCAAGCAATGCTACCCCTCTGACCAAATTGCTAACACAACAAGCACTAGCACAATCTTCGACAACAAAGCAAACATCTCCCCCACCACATGTGAATGGGTAATTACTACGTCCATATCTATACCACTTCGATGCGCGGTCAGTGAGTGATCTACCAACCGCATCTATTACTTTAGAACCATCCTTTACAAGGAAAACCACTCTATCCCTTTTAAAATCGTAACGTAAATCAACTTCACCTGCCAAGTACGCGTAGTGGCAATTTACTTTACGTACATATTGCATAGCTTCTAAACTTCTAGACAAACTAACAAACGTGTCAGGTATCTCGAAGTTTGTAGTCGCAGACATTATAGGTGTCGACCTTTTCTCGAAAGCTTGCGATGCGTATTCACGCGACAAACTAACAGAGGTGCGACCCCTTACATTACAATCAGCATGAAAGCAAAACCAAAAACGCTGCACCCCATCATCAGTAACACTGAACGTGTTTCTTTTGTTACAGACAGGGCAGTCACTTCTGTATCTACCGAACGGTGCAATCTCTAGGGATTGAACATGAGATGATAACCAACTGGGCGATTTCATCTTTACTCTCCTAACTACGTTGTGGTATTGTCATACAGCAAACCCTTTTTTCTGTCAAGAACTGTTTTGACTTGACGAAAAAATGAATGCGTGATACAAGCCCCGAACAAACCCGCTGGGATACCCACAAGGAGACAAAAATGCCAAGACCAAATAAAATATTAGAACCGACAAAAACGTATAATTTAAATATAAAAGTAGAAGACTATGACAAACTATCTTACATAGCTCAAAAGGAAAGCAACATACATGGCATACAAGTGTCCGTTGCGGATCTAATGAGGGAGTCAATCGAAGTATACCTTGATGCTTATGAAGAATCACAACAAAATGCTTGACTTAATAGTTCCGATGTGTATACTAAAATTCTCCTACGTTTGATGGGGGGCAACATTTGGTAGTAGTGTTGCCCCTTTTTTTTTGTTTGACATATCTTTGGGTTTGCTGTATGACAAATAAACTGCATAGAAACGAGGTAAAAAATGCTAACAATATTTGGAATACTAACACTTGTTTTGTTTGCCAACGATGACAACAACTTCAAAGCTTTAGATGCGATGGAGCGTAACTATGAGAATGGATACACATGGGAATACGTAGGAAAACAAAAAGTACAAAACTGGGATTACGCTTTACCACTTGGTAACGATGTAATCTTTTTTCATCACGTCGAACAATAAAATTACAACGTAGGAGAATCAACATGATTAAAAGAATACACGTTAATCAACATATCATTCGTTCGAACAAAAAGAATGGTACACGCGAACCTGTCATTACAGTAAAAGCTGGTAAGCAAAACATCTATTGCGATAGAGTGCTTGTGGATGGTTTGACTGAGGTAGTTTACAGTCCAGATAAGCCACTATCTTGTGGTGCTAAAGTTTGGATAGAGACTAGTGATGTGGTGGAGTGTTGGGATAGGGTTAGTAATGCCAGTCCAAAAGATACTTTATCTAACGACGAAGAATTAACTAACAGGAGAGTGCTACCATGAGTCATCACGGCCACGAAGAATATTTGGAGCGCAAGTTCGAGGACATAATGGAACTTAGTGTAGGCGACTACATTGATTCGTTACCAGAAGAGTTGCAGTCAAAGATAATTGACTTGATACAGGAAGGCATTAGTGATGACTGATTTAGAACTTAGTGACCACGAAAAAACTATGTTGTTTAGCTTCTATTACGCAGAAGGGCTAGATGAATTTAGAAAAGAATATCCAGATTCAACAGATGAAAACGGTAGAATTATAGAGGATAACTTTTGGATTGGCGTTCAAGTTGATGAACGTATGTTTGACCTTTGTATCTTTTGGTCAAACTCTTGGCTTGATAAATCCCCAAGTCGGCCTTTATGTGTTGTTTATGAATGTGACCCGTGTGACGGGGATGATGGAGAACCTAACGGTAACTGGACAACTAATACAAACAAACAGTGGTATTTAACAGACGAAATGGAAGTAAAAATATGACAGAGCATGATAGATTAACAGACGCAGTAGTTCAAGCAATATTGGACGTTGTAGATAACCACGATGGTTACAGCAAGCTTACACCACTTATTGATGAGTTATTAGAAAACGGTGTATGTCCACGCAGAGTAATGTGTGACTTTGTGTATAACGAGTTGCTGGGCTGGCAAAAAAAATGACTTATAGCATGAAAATTAAGTGGGGGGATGACCCCCACGAACAACAAGACATGGATTACATATTTAAAACCCAAGACGAGCTAGACGCTTTTTGCTATGGAGTGGGCGAAGGTGTAGGTTGGGAACACTTTGAATATTGTGATTCAGACCTCAACAAGTATTTAGACAAAAAGTCTGACCCTGCAACTTTCACGTCATTAAATGACGCTCTAAAGCAATGGGCTGACGCATTTAGATTGAATGCACATTTAGGCCACGCATCCCCACATTTAGAAGACATAGCGGAGATTTTAGAGGGGGCAATCAAATGATAGACTTTGTAACAGACGACGAACAGACAAGATTAGAATCAATAGTTGAAATAAACAAAGAGCTAAAAAACTTGCTTGACAAAATCACTGACTTAGAATGGCAAGACAAAAACGCTGACCATTTGTGGAAAGAATATAACGAATTAAAAGCTTTACGTGACAAAGGCGAAACACATTATGTCAAAGTTTAGACATGACAAATACGTCGACACTATCAGACCAAACTGTGGCTGTGGTAAACCCGCCGACGCTATCGGAGACAGTGGAGAGCTTCTTTGTGCTAAGTGCTGGCTGGATCGATACGCTAGTCTAGATAAAATAAAACTTGACCGTTATAGTAGTTTAATGTATGACAAACTAAATAACGTTGGAGTTTTAAACTATGAGAAAAGCAGACATAAATAAACCAGCTTATACCATGTACCCAAAGTCACGGCGTGATGTTGCTGACGTTGGTAATGTTATTAAGTTATCTAAAAATAAAAAACTATCTGATGATCGATTGCCTCAAGTAAAAAAGGGAGAGTTTAAAGGTTACGTAATTCATACGTTGACTTTAGAAGAACGCGCAACATGCCCGCGTACTTGCTTTCATTGGGACGATTGCTACGGCAATAATATGGCATTTGCTCATCGTATCCAGCACGGCCCAGAATTAGAAAACAAAATAAGAATAGAAATAGACAAACTTTGCAACACATATAAAGGTGTGATGATACGCTTGCATGTGTTAGGTGACTTCTATTCTGTTGAGTATGTCAATTTGTGGCTGGAGTTATTACTAGTTTATGATAATTTGGCCATTTGGGGATATACAGGACACGAGCCAACTAGCCCAATAGGTCGGGCAATAAACAAGGGGCGAACTTTTACAAGTGCAAGATTTAACGTCCGTTTTTCTGATGCTGGTGATACAAGCTTCTCGGCACTATCGAATGACAAACCACGCAACACTATTACCATTAAAGACTATGAAAAACGCGCAACTGTATGCCCAGAACAAACGGGCAAAACACCAAACTGTGCGAACTGTTGTCTTTGCTGGACTAGCCCCGATCCAATTATTTTCTTGACACATTAAGCTATTTAAATTAAAGCTTCCTTATCTAAACGGCATCAAACTATGGAGAATAAAACATGCTAGACTTAGTTCCACAAAACAATTTTAACGTTCGAGCAGACAGCATCGAACATCAACACCACGACATCAACGACACTAGTTTATTTGAAACTTACGCCAAGTTTTCACGTAAGCCGACTTTGTGTGAAGTTGACGGGCTTATATCTGAATTGCCAAATTATAAGACAATCTATAACACCGCTACAAATAGCGTTGTTGATATGCGACCCGTGCCAGATTCATACAAACTAGTCCCACATGAAAAGATGCTGGCAAGCCACGCGGAGCAATTTGCCCGGCAATTTCCAGAATATTTGAAGGGGATTACTGTTGTTGATAAGCTTTTTGAATCTGGTAAAAAGGCCCAGCGCACGGTATACTTCGACGACTTGACAGTTGACGTTGGACAAGGTGACCCAGTTAAGCCACGCATCGACATATATAATAGTATTGACATGTCTTGGGCTTTTCAAGTTTTCTCTGGTGCGTACCGTTCGCTGTGCCGAAATACGCTCGTATTTGGTGGTGAAAAGGCATTTCATCAGCGCAGAAAACACACTAGGAACTTAGAGCCAGATGCTATCACACATAAAGCTAACGTATCACTTGACGCGTTCGTACATCAACGGGACTGGCTTAAAGGTCTACGGGATAAACACGTTAGTTGGGCAGATTTCGCAAAATTTCTACAGTTTACTTTGTGTAATACATCGGATGAAAAAAACCCTAGTCGAGTTAACGACGCGCTTCACACTTACTTGATGCAAATCTGGGACGATCAAATCGTTGATTTAGGCTTTACCGCTTGGAATGCTTACAACGTGTTGACCCACTGGTCAACGCATACACTTGACAGCCCACGGGCCAGAAAAAGTCATCGTGTTCACGATGTACAACGCCAGCGGTCGGACATAGTGCGCGATCTTTTAGGTAGCGAAGAATGGTCGCAACTGGTGACGGCGTGAATGATAACGGCCTTGAAAAATTAATCTTGATTTATAGATTATGCGCGTTGATACTAATAATTACAATAATCGGTTTTTTAACGTAGGAGCTAAAACCATGACAACAATACAAACAATATACACAAAAATCCAAGATGCTAACGCGGCACTTTGCAACGCAAATAGAATACTTTTAGAAGTTAGTGAGATAGCTAACAAGATGGTATCTAATCAAAATAAAGCAGCCAATGAATTATTAAACGCGTTGTTTGATGAAAAAGGCAGCTTCAAAGGTCGCAATATGTCTGGCATGTCTAAGACAACAACCCGCGTACTTAATGAGCTTAACCGCAAACACTACCCAGTCACGGCAAAAACATTGGCCCGTTTAACTGGTTACAACGTTCGAAGTATACACACCAGCATATGGGACTTAAGGCGTCGGGGTTTTTCTATTGACAAAGTGTCTGGCGGTGTAAAACAAAAGTACAAGTTAACGGCGCGTTCGTAGGGGGGTTTATCATGAGTGGATTAGTAGAAAACAAATCTTTGTCTCAGATGTTGGAAGACACCATTAACAACTATATCGATAGCAAATTACAATCAGTCTTGACAGAGGATGACGTTAAACATATAGTCGAAGATGAATTTGATAGTTTGTTTGAAAGTAAGATAAACGATTTAACTATCACAACAACAATAGAATAGGGGATTACTACCATGTTAAAACAGAAAACAATTAAAGATTTATCCGATAAAAAGAATATTATTCTTACTAAGGAAGAGCAAGTGCAAATTCTTTTTATGATTGGCCAGATTGCTACAATATCATCAAATCTTAAAATTATATGCGAGAATGCTGGCCTTGACCAGTATCCTTTTACTGATAATAAGGACGCGTACACGGTCGCAGATTTCGAAGTAGACATACGCAACGATATGTAAACGCAACTATAAAAGTTTCCTCCCGTAAGAGCCTCCAGCCTAGTGTTGGGGGTTCTTTTTTGTCTTCCTTTTAGAATAATAATTAAATGCTTGTATCTGCTGGGTTTATGTCTGCGTATTGCTCGCATTTTTAAGGCCGTGTCAATCCCTTTCGGGGTTTATGGTATGAATAACCAAATGGCAAACGGCCCTACGTGTGCGCGTGTGATGTGGCGCGACGGTTTATAGTGTGCTGGGTGTAGTTTTTGGGCTGGTGTTTTGGGTGGCCTCGGCATCAATGATGTCGGGACAAACCGAAATATAAAAAAATAAATAAAATCAATGCGCCCGTACGCATGGGCCACTGGGGGCTACCCAGACATTGTCTAGCAATACCGCCATATTTTAGTGTGATTTTTATTTTTTGTATGAAAAAAGGGAAGTCCCCGCGTACTTGTTGGGGGGATCTATTATATCCCCGGCGGGTATACCCTGAGTATAGGGGTACATTTTAGTCCTGTCAAGTGGTTTTTTCTTGACACCTATGGTTTGTACCTATATATTATATGTATCGGTGCAAAAATTAGCACATTTAGTCACTTACCACTGATATTTACACAATCAAAGCTAAGAATGCGGCTATTTTAAGTGCCAAACTTCACAAAATAAAGAAAAGTACGATGAATTTACTTCCCCAACGGCGTAAAGAGCGTCAGTTGACCGATCAACAGCAGTCTTTTCTTACTAATCTGTTTGAAAACGGGGGAAATCCCACTCAAGCAGCGTTAGATGCCGGGTACTCGCAGGGAAGTGTAGCTTGGTTGAAGCGCACACTTGCAGATGAGATTGTTGAACGCACAAAAGATGTACTATCTTTAAACGCTCTTAGAGCAGCCAACAGGCTTGTTAACACGATTGACAATCTAACACCCGAAAGAGGAGACGATTTACGTCTACGAGCCGCAGAATCGCTGTTAAACAGGGTTGGAGTAGCAAAACAAGAGCAAATTAATCACAACGTTCAAGCAATACACGGAGTAATCCTGTTACCGCCTAAAAAAGATGTTGTAATTGATGGTTGAATGGCCCAAAGAGATGCCAGAAGAAAAAAAACCACGGGGCAGACCCAAGAAAGACCCCAACGCTCCTAAAGCTGTGTATAATTTATCTCGTAAAGAGATAGCTAGACGAGCAGCCCAAAAACAACTGAACGCCGCAAAGAGACGAGCAGCTAAAATAACCAAAGCTGCAGAAGACAAACAAAGATATGCTAGAAAACTTGAAGAAAAGATTGGAAAAGTTGAAACCGGACTTCAAGGTACGTCGAGTCGTGTTATCGATCAAAGCGATTTGGACGGATTACGGTCTGGGGTGCAAGATTTGGTTGACGAATATGAAGTCGTATTTAAACCAAATGAAGGCCCACAAGAAGAATTTTTATCTTCGTCTGAAAGAGATGTTCTTTACGGTGGAGCAGCAGGTGGCGGCAAAAGCTTTGCTCTATTGGCTGATCCTCTCAGGTATTGCCATAACTCTAACCATCGTGGTCTTCTTCTTCGTCGCACACTAGATGAACTAACAGAGCTTATTGATAAGTCTCGACAACTATATACTAAAGCATTTCCCGGCGCAAAGTTCCGTGAGTCTAAATCTACATGGCACTTTCCATCAGGGGCAACCATTTGGTTTACATACCTAGACAAAGATAAAGACGTGACACGTTTTCAAGGTCAAGCGTTTAATTGGATAGGTATTGACGAGATAACGCAGTACCCCACTCCGTACGTTTGGGACTACTTGCGTTCTCGACTTCGTAGTACAGATCCAGAGTTGCAGCAGCATCTATATATGCGCTGCACAGCCAATCCGGGCGGTGTAGGAGGTTGGTGGGTCAAAAAAATGTACATAGACGGAGTCGAGCCAAACAAACCCTTTGCGGCGTTCGATTTAGAAACAAAAAGAACTTTTACCTACCCAACTAACCATGAAAAATCAGGAGAACCGTTATTTTACAGAAGATTTGTACCTGCAAGACTGACAGACAATCCGTTTCTGATGGCAGACGGGCAGTACGAGGCTATGTTGCTTTCGTTACCAGAGGTCGAAAGAAAACGTTTATTAGAAGGCGATTGGGATGTTGCAGAAGGTGCTGCTTTCCCAGAGTTTGCGAAAGGGAAGCATGTTGTCGAACCATTTGATTTACCCACTAACTGGCCTCGTATACGAGCAGCAGATTACGGTTATGCGTCCCCTTCTTGTGTTCTTTGGGGTGCTATTGATTGGGACGGTAATATCTGGGTTTATCGTGAACTGTATGTAAAGCACTTGACAGCCGAACAACTGGCCGATAAAATACTAGAAGTAGAACAGCTTGACCCTGTTCCTTACTACACTGTATTAGACTCGTCGTGTTGGAACAAAACAGGGTTTGGCCCATCAATAGCTGAAACAATGATGCGAGGGGGTGTACGATGGACACCATCAGATCGCAACCGTTTACAAGGTAAGATGGAGATACACAGACGATTGGCTAACGACCCGTACACGGAAGAGCCTCGACTTCGTATATTTTCAAACTGTCAGAACATAATCAAACAACTGACAGGTATTCCTCTTTCAAAATCTAATAGTGAGGACGTAGATACAAAAGCCGAAGACCACGCGTACGACGCGTTGCGGTACATGGTTATGACGCGTACGAGCGGGTACGCTTCTGTAAATCAACAACTTAACAATATCAAAAGTCACGTACACAAAGTACAAGACGAAGTATTTGGATATTAAATGGCAGATAGTACAAAGGGCGGTCAAGCCACATCCCTACGACAAGAAAACTTTGATCCAAGAGTAACCACTCTTGATCAATATATAGATATGTACATAAAAAAAACGGGTTCTGATAAGAACTGGGGTAACGTCATACGAAAAAATGATGTGCTTAAACCTTATCTAAACAAACCTGTTATGGACTTGTTTGATCCAGTAAACCCATCTCAAACAGGAAGTGTTCTTGCAGATGCACAAAACGTTTCAACTAATCCTGCTACTTTGCAATCAAGAATACGCACGATTGAAAATTCAGGCATATTTGATAAATTAAGAATTTTATCTGTCAGAGAAGGTGCTGATCAATCTGCAGATTACATAAGACTATCAGACTCCGTTGAAAAACTAAAGACTCGCGGAAACAGAGCCACATTTAAATACCAATACAACCCAACTAAAGTAGGGGAGCTAGTTGAAAATCTAGTTGCTCACGTTGATAAATTTCCAGAAGATAAACCGATTGCGAATGCAATCTTGTTAAATCTTGAAACAGGCTCACGTCCTAGTTTAATGTTGGGATTAATAAAAACTGATTTTGAAAAAAACAGAACATCTGTAGAGGTACAAAGACAAGGGTATACTGGCTCTAACGGTTTATTTATACCAGCAGACAGAGCCGGAGTGAAAGCATCAACAGGTAGAGAAGGTAGACCTTACAACACACCCATATCCAAAAGAGCTACCACTATATTACAGGATCAAAGTGAATACAACGCTACTGGGCCACTTTCAAACAGTGCAGATCCCATGAAATTCTTTCAAGTATCTGATGGTAAGGGTGGCACA
>Ga0209348_1001818_pt1 | contig 10257 bp, 14 predicted proteins | sample ETNvirenome_2_30_FD_184065 | JGI IMG/M metagenome (GOLD analysis project Ga0209348, IMG submission 184065) | Marine viral communities from the Pacific Ocean - ETNP_2_30 (SPAdes) (version 2) | ecosystem: Environmental > Aquatic > Marine > Oceanic | place: Pacific Ocean | collected 2013-06-22 | reverse complement strand
AAAGGAACTCCTAATCAATATTGGGTAGAAAGATTTATTGATAAAGTTAGAATACACATTTACCCAACACCAGACTCTACAAATGCATCTAAAGATATGCATTTTTATTTTATAAAAAGAATTCAAGATGCAGGCGATTATACAAATGCAACAGATGTACCATTTAGATTTGTTCCTTGTATGACAGCCGGTTTAGCTTTTTATTTATCACAAAAATACCAACCACAACTTACACAACAAATGAAATTATATTATGAAGACGAATTAGCAAGGGCTCTTGCAGAAGATGGTTCGGCTTCTAGCACATACATTACACCAAAAGCTTATTACCCAGGAGTATAATGGCAAAGTACGCAACAGGAAAATATGCAAAAGCAATATCAGATAGGTCTGGTATGGAGTTTCCATTTAATGAAATGGTTAGAGAATGGAATGGATCTTTTGTGCACGTATCTGAGTTTGAACCAAAACAACCACAATTAGAACCAAAACCTATGAACGGTGATTCTATATCATTAAGAAATGTTAGACCAGATAGAACAGAGCCTGCTACAACTGTAAGAATACCTAATGATGGTTTTGAAACTTATGAAGCGGGATCTAGAATAATAAATGTTTTTTCACCTGGACATGGTTTAACTAGTGGAACAACTTATAGATTTAGAGGACCACCTACTACGTCTGCTGGTAGTTCGTTTACGTATTCTAATCCACAAAGTTTTGATGGTATATCCGGATCTAATATTGCGAAAGCTGCAGGATATACGATTACAACTGGTTTATATAAAAATGATGCGGTTGTAACAACAGATTATGCTACGTCTAATTATTTTCATTTTACAGTTGACACAGATACTGCTACAAGTGGTAATATAAAAGGAGGAGGATACGGGTGTTCAGTAGGACCCGTAACTATAGAAGCATAATGAAAAAAATTTGGAATTGGATAAAAAATATTTTTAAACCAGAAAAACAAGACCCACATATTGTTTTGTATGAAGCACCTAAACCTACACATTGTCCAGGACATTTAAGATTTAAAAAAAATTGTGTTCGTTGTCAGGAGATAGTTAGATAATGGCAGGATTAAGTTATTCAGGTTTAGTTACACAAATTAGAAACTATACAGAAACAGATTCTAATGTTTTAAGTACAGATACTTTAGAAAATATAATTTTAAATGCTCAATATAGAATTATGAGAGACGTTCCTATTGATGCAGATAGAAAGCAACAAACAGGTTCATTTGTTGCAGGGCAAGACCAAGTAAATGCTCCAGCGGGGTGTTTATTTATTAGATCCATACAAGTTTATGATTCAACAAGTGCTGTAACAGGAGCAAATGATTATTTAGAAAAAAAAGACTATTCTTATTTACAAGAGTACGTTCCATCTACTGAGTCTGCAAAAAGAGGAAAACCAAAATATTATGCTATGTATGGTGGGGCAACAGGAGATAATGATACTAATTCAGGACGTATTGCTGTGGCTCCGACTCCAGATCAAGCATATCAATTCAGAGTGCATTTTAACGTTATGCCTGCTACTTTAGCCTCTGACAATACCACTAATTATATTAGTCTTAATTTTCCAAATGGACTATTATATTGCTGTTTATCTGAGACTTATGGTTTTTTAAAAGGTCCGATAGATATGTTGACACTATATGAAAATAAGTATAAACAAGAGGTACAGAAGTTTGCTAATGAGCAAGTTGGTAGAAGACGAAGAGATGACTATACTGATGGCGCTATTCGTATACCAATAAGATCAGCAAACCCATAGGAGATAAATTATGGCAATAACATCGGCGGTATGTACAAGTTTTAAAGTAGAACTTTTAAAAGGAGTTCACAATTTTACAGCAACAACTGGAAACACGTTTAAAATAGCTTTATACACTAGCTCTGCAACTTTAGGAGCTTCAACAACAGCTTTTTCATCTACAAATGAAATTACAAATTCATCAGGAACTGCTTATACTTCAGGTGGTGCAACTCTTACAAGTGTGACACCAGTTGCTTCAAGCACAACTGCAGTTTGTGATTTTTCAGACGTATCTTTCACTGATGCATCTTTTACAGCTAATGGTGCATTAATCTATAATGACTCTGCTTCGGGAGATCCTGCATGTGCTGTCATTGCATTTGGTTCTGATAAAACTGTAACAAGCGGAACTTTCACTATTCAATTTCCAACAGCAGACGCAACTAACGCAATCATAAGAATAGCATAAGGAGGTAAGTCCTTATGGCGAATACCTGGAACCAGTCGGGCACAACCTGGAGTACCGGTCGTTGGGGAAGAACTGATGCTTTAACAGTTGGTTGGGGTGCAAGAGCCTGGAACGATGGTGAGTGGAATGAACTTTCAGATGAAACAGTTTCAGTAACAGGTTTATCTGTAACAGCATCCGTCGGAACTGTAAAATCTTTTCCTGAAGCAGGATGGGGATCTGATGGTTGGGGTGAAGATGGTTGGAGTGGAACTTTCTTAGTAGATGTAACCGGTGTATCAGCAACGTCTTCTATTGGCTCTGTAACAGTTTCAGCAGAAATAAATTCAGGTTGGGGTAGACAAGCTTGGAATGACAATGCTTGGGGTATTCAAGGAATAGTATTGCTTGATGGTCAATCTGCAACAGTAAGTGTTGGATCTATTTCACCTGCTGATGTTATGGGAGTTACAGGAGTTTCTGCAACTACAAATGTTGGTTCACCAACTATAATTGGAAATGTGGTAGTAGAACCAACAGGAGTTTCTGCAACAGTTTCGATTGGATCTTTAACTCCTGCAGATGTAATGGGAGTGTCTGGTGTTTCTGCAACTTCTTCTGTTGGATCTTTAGCTCCTGCAGATGTAATGGGAGTTACAGGAGTTTCTGCAACAACAAGCATAGGAAGTCCTACAATAACATCAAATCCTACGATTTTACCAACAGGAGTATCTGCAACAGTTTCTGTTGGATCTTTAGCTCCTGCGGATGTAATGGGAGTTACGGGAGTATCTGCAACATCTTCTGTTGGATCTATTTCACCTGCAGATATAATGGGATTAACTGGTCAACAAGCAACAGTTTCTGTAGCTGCGTTTGGAACCGCTACAGGCTTTGGAATTCAAGCATATTCAAACGTTGACACAGGTTCAAATATTTCGTATTCTAATGTTGCAACTGGTACAAATATAACATATAGTGACGTCGCATAGGAGATAAATTATGGCATCAACATACACACCACTAGGTGTAGAACTTCAAGCAACTGGTGAAAACGCCGGTACATGGGGAACAAAAACTAATACAAATTTACAAATCATCGAACAAATATCTGGTGGTTATACAACTCAAGCTGTCTCCGATTCAGGAGATACAACTCTTTCAGTATCTGATGGTTCAACTGGTGCAACTCTTTCTCACAGAGTTATAGAATTTACAGGATCACTTACAGGTTCAAGAAACGTAACTATTCCTATTGATGTTCAACAATTTTATATTTTAAAAAATTCAACAAGTGGATCACAAAACGTAGTATTTAAATACGTAACAGGTTCAGGAGATAGTGTAACTGTTGGTCCATCTGCAGTAAAATTAGTTTATGCAACAGCTAATGATGGAACAAATCCAGACATAGATGATTGTGGATTTATAACAGCATCTTCTACAGATACTTTAACAAACAAAACTTTAACAGCTCCAAAAATTGCAGACGCAGGTTTTATTGCAGATGCAAATGGAAATGAACAAATAATATTTCAAACAACAGCCTCTGCAGTAAACGAGTTAGAAGTAACTAACGCTGCAACTGGAAACCCACCAATCCTAGGTGCGAGTGGAGAGACTAACGTTGATGTTCATATTAAACCAAAAGGAACTGGAGAAACTAGAATTGGAACAGGTGCTGCTGCAGCAACTTTAACAACAAGTGGTGCACATGACCTTGTTTTAGATACAAACTCAGGAACAAACTCTGGATCAATTACAATAACAGATGCAGCTGATGGAAACATAGCATTAACTCCAAATGGAACTGGAGAAATAGTTGTAGGATCTGGAAGTGGAAACGCAACTATAACTTCAAGTGGAGCACACGATTTAATTTTAGATACAAACTCAGGAACAAACTCTGGAACAATTACAATAACAGATGGCACTAACGGAAATATTAACATTGCTCCAAATGGAGATGGTGTTGTTCAAGCTGGTGGATCTGCAGTAAAAGTTGCAGGAAAAGAAACTATATGGATACCAGCGATTGCAATGTATCCTAATTCTACTAATGGTGCAGAAGCTGCACAAGTAGAATTATCTAATGGTCCTGAAATAAAAGTTTTAGATTTTGATAAATCTTCTGATGAATTTGCACAGTTTGCTGTTGCATTTCCTAAATCATGGAATGCAGGAACAGTAACTTTTCAAGCATTTTTTACAGCTACTTCAACAGACACAGGAACTACAGCATGGGGATTATCGGCTGTAGCTTTAGCTGACAATGGAGATTTAAATACAGCGTTTGGAACACAAGTCGTTGCAACAGCAAAAGCACACAGTGGAACATCAAATGATTTAGATGTTGCTGCTGAAAGTGGTGCAGTAACCATTGCAGGTTCACCTGGTGCAGATGAATATGTTTTCTTTCAAGTATCAAGAGATGTTTCAGCAGATGATTTAGATGCTGATGCAAGACTACTTGGAATCAAATTATTCTTTACTACGAACGCTGCAAACGACGCGTAATAGGTTTAGATATGAGAGAAATAGAAAAAAGACTTACAACAGGTAAGAGCACTAAAAATCTTCAAAATAGAAGAGGAAAATCTTTTGGTTTCCAAATTTTAGGATTTGGTTCTGGAGGTGGAGCTGCTTTTATTGAGGCAACAGGTGGTTCAGTTACAGAGGATGGTAATTTTAAAGTTCACACTTTTACAAGTGATGGTACTTTTTCAATTACTAAAAGTGAAGGTCAAGTAGATTATCTTGTTGTAGCAGGTGGTGGAAATGGCGGAAGTGGAGATGGTAATTTTTCTGCATCTGGAGGAGGAGCAGGAGGCCTTAGACTTTCTTCAGAAACATATTCTCCAACACCATTATCAGTAGGCACAGGTCTTACATTAGGAGTTGCAGATTATCCAGTTACTGTGGGTGGAGCAGGTTCTAATTCAGTTTTTTCAAGTATAACATCAACTGCTGGGGGAGCTGGTGGTTTCCCTGGTACTAACGCGGGTGGATCTGGATCCGGTGGAGCCGGTTGTGGATCAGGCCCTGGATCAGGAAATACTCCTCCAACAAGTCCAGCTCAAGGTACACCTGGTGGAGCTGGAGCATGTGTTCCAAATGCTGCTTGTCCAGGAGGCGGTGGCGGTGCTTCTGACCCAGGATCAAACGGTTCTGGAAGCCCAGGTAACGCTACTGGTGGACCTGGCGGCGACGGAGAAGCATCAGCAATCACAGGATCATCTGTCACTAGAGGTGGCGGAGGCGGAGGCGGAGCAGGCTTTCAAGGATTCGGTAAAAGTGCAGGAAGCGCTGGCCCAGGTGGCGGCGGTTCAGGCGGCGGAGGCTCAGCAACAGCTAATACTGGCGGTGGCGGAGGAGGAGGAAATTCTCCATCTGGCGGTGGCGGTGGCGGCGGATCTGGCGTCGTAATTTTAAGGTATCAATTTCAATAATATGGCTCATTTTGCAAAATTAAATAATGATAATGAAGTAATCGCAGTTAGTGTTGTGGGTAATAATGATACAGCTGATAATGCAGGTGTAGAAGTAGAATCTATAGGACAACAATTTTTAGAAGGGATACATGGTTGGGATAGAAACTTGTGGAAACAAACTTCATATAATACATATCAGGGTGAACACAAATTAGGTGGGACACCTTTTAGAGGAAACTATGCTTTAGTAGGAATGATATATGATGCAACTAATGATATTTTTGTTGAAAAACAACCTTATCCAAGTTGGACATTAAATGTTTCTGCAGCAAGATGGGAACCACCTGTTCCAAGACCATTTTTACAAGAAGGTCTATTCTATATTACTGAATGGAATGAATCTAATGGTAGATGGGAAGGACATGAAGCCGACCAAGTAATTACACCTGAATCTGAAAGATATTATTGGGACCCCGATAATAATTCTTGGCAAACTATATAAAATATAGTATTCTTGTTTTCATAAAGAAAATATAAAGGAATACTTATGAATAAACAAACACTCTCAGAACTATTTATTATTGAAGATTTTCTTCCTAAAGAAGCAAACGTAAAAAATAGTGAATTAAATAGTTTTATTTTAAACGATTTAGCAACTTCTTCTTTTGAACCATCAGATAAAAATAGATATGGGGACTTAAATTTAAAATTTAGAAAAGAATACAACTGGATTTTTGATTATGTAGTAGGTCAAATATATGTAAAAAATAATAAAATGCAGTTACGATATGAAGGAGTGTCTGCAAATGTAGAAGGACTTGGTCAATCTAGTTTTAGTAGACATAATGTAAATACTGAAGATGTTTTTAATTCACCTGATTTAACAGTTTTATATTGTGTAAATGGGGAAGGAGAGCTTGTAATAGAATATCCTGAAAATATTTACAAAGAAAAATTTATTACTTTAGATACGGAACCTGGAAAAATAATTATTTTTAATTCTGGATTAAAATATTATTTTTTAAAGAATAATTTTAAAGATCTAAGAACTACCTTGGCTTATAAAGCTAAAATTATAAACCATTATTAAATGATTCTTAAATATAATTATTGGCAATTTAATTCAATTTTACCAAAAGAAATTTGTGAAAATATAATTAAGTTTGCAAAACAAAAAAAACAAAAAAAAGGCAAAGTAGGTGGCGATGAGTCAAAACCAAACCTTGCTCAAAGAGATTCTAATGTTGTTTGGTTAAATGAACAATGGATTTATAAAACAGTATTACCCTACCTTCAAATGGCAAATCAAAACGCAGGTTGGAATTTTCAATTAGATAAAGCTGAATCTGCTCAATTTACAATTTATAAAAAAGGACAGTATTATAAATGGCATTTTGATGCTCGAGATGAACCTTATAAAAAACATAAAGATAAAACATTAAATGGTAAAATAAGAAAATTATCTATGACAGTATCTTTAAATGATCCAAAAGAATATTCAGGTGGTGATTTTGAATTTAGAGTTTTTGATTTAAAAGGAAAAGGTGTAATTCATAAATGCAAAGAAATAAGACCACAAGGTTCAATAGTGGTTTTCCCATCTTTTATGCACCACAGAGTAACCCCTGTCACTAGAGGAGAAAGAAACTCGTTAGTCATTTGGGTTGTAGGAAATCCATATGTTTAAAAAAGATAATTATAAAGTAGTAAAAAATGTTATAGATAAAAAACTAGCTTTATTTTTATATAGTTATTTGTCTATCAAACGAAATGTAGCTAATACTTTATTTAACGAAAAGTATATTTCACCTTTTGAAAATATACATGGAGTGTTTAATGACCCACAAGTCCCAGGTTCATTTGCAATATATGGTGATGTTGCAATGGAAACTTTATTAGCTGGAATACATCCATTAACAGAAGCACACACAGGATTAAAATTATATCCAAATTATGCTTACACAAGGCTTTATCTAAAAGGCAATATTTTAAAAAGACATAAAGATAGATATAGTTGTGAAATATCCACAACTATGAATCTTGGCGGTGATGTTTGGCCTATATACTTAGAACCAGATAAGAAAAAAGGTTTTTTTAAAAATGGTAAGTATGTGCCTAGTAAATCAAAAGGTATAAAAATTATATTAAATCCTGGTGACATGTTAATTTATAGAGGTGATGTTTTAGAACACTGGAGAAACAAATTTAAAGGTAATACGTGTGCTCAAGTTTTTTTACATTACAATAAAGTAACATCTAAAAGTAAAGATAATTTATACGATGGAAGACCACATTTGGGTTTACCAAATGCATTTACTAAACTTTATGAAAACAAGAATAAAAAATAATTATCTTATTCGTCAATCTAAATTTATAAAAGACAATGCTAAACTTTTTTATAAGGAGTGTTTAGCAGGAAAAGATAGACATAAAATAATGTTTCCTACAGAAAACTCTACTACTTGGAACTATAAAAAATACAATGTATTTTCTTTAACAGCAGGCTCTCCTATTTTTTATAAACTACTTATAGAATTAAAAAAAATAATATTTGAATATCTTGGCACTAAAGAACCTTTATGGTTTCAGAGTTGGTTAAACATTCATACAGAAGACGAAGTTTTAAATTGGCACAACCATTTTGGATCTACTGCTCATGGTTATATTTCAATAAATCCTGAAAAAACAAAAACTGTTTTTGAAGATTTTGAGATAGATAATAAAATAGGTCAGATATATATTGGTGAAAGTAACAAAAAACATAAAGTTGTGGTTTTAGATGGTTTTAAAAAGAAAAGAATAACCATTGCTTTTGATGTTTTAAATTTAAAAAATTTTAAAAAAATTAAAAAGAAAGATGATAATTCTATTAATTTAAGTATATTTCCTTTACAATGAGAATATCAGATCCAACAACAAGATATAAAATTTGTAAAGAATGTGAACATTTTGTTTCATTTACAAAACAATGTAAAATATGTTTTTGTTTTATGAAGATAAAAACTAAATTTAAAGAATTTAAGTGTCCAATTAAAAAGTGGTAGATTATGTTATTTCCAATTACAATAGTAGATAATTTTTTTGAAGATCCTGATTATATTGTTAAGTATGCTAAGTCTTTAAAATATGAAGACCTAGATATATTACCAGGATCAAGAACAGATGCACTTCATAACATAGATCAAGAATTCTTTAATTGGATTACAAGTAAATCTTTAAAACTACATTATCCACAAGAAGAGTTATCTTATCAAGCAGAGGCTCGTTTTCAAAAAATACCTGTTAATTTAAAACATGATGGGTGGATACATCATGACGTACCAAGTGAACTTACATGTGTTGTTTATCTTTCAAAAAACACTGATACTGGATTGAGTTTTTACAAACGTAAAAGTCCCATGAGAATCTTAGATAAACAAGAATTAAAATATCATTATTTTGGAAATCCTAATAGGAACAAAAAAGAAATGGCAGAAATAGAAAAAGCTAAAAAATTTAATAATGATTTTTTTGAAGAAACAATAAATGTTAAAGGTGTATATAACAGATGTGCTTTATTTGATTCTTCTCTATATCACGCGGCTCATGTATTTACAGGAAATGAGAAAGAAGAGGATAGACTAATCTTTGTAAATGTGATATTTTCTATAAGTAACAATGGTAAAATGCTTAAATATCCTGTCGCTGAATGCGCTAGATATTAAGATTTACACTACCAATGCACTAAAAACCCTTATATAAAGGTTTACTATGCTACAAAAAATAGGATTTCAACCAGGTATCAACAAACAAGTAACAGCTACAGGAGCTGAAGGACAGTGGACTGACTGTGATAATGTTAGATTTAGATATAACACACCTGAAAAAATAGGTGGTTGGAATCAATTAGGCACTCTAAATGAAAACGAACTTACAGGAGCGGGCAGAGGACTACATCATTTTGTTAATAGTTTAGGTAGAAAATACGCGATTATTGGAACAAACAGAATTTTATATGCATATTCAGGAGGTGTATTTTATGACATACATCCTATTCAAACAACGACAACTCTTACAAATGCGTTCTCCACGACTAACGGATCACCGACAGTTACACTAACTTTTTCTAGTGCACATAACTTAGTTCCTGGTGATATACTTTTATTAGATAATTTTACCACAATTACAGGATCTAATTTTAGTGCATCTGATTTTGATAATAAAAAGTTTATGGTTGCAAGCACACCAACTAACTTAACAGCAACACTTACAATGCCTTCAAATGAAACAGGATCTGGTGCAACTACGTCTGGTGGAATTAGAATACAAAAATACTACACTGTGGGTCCAGCTGTACAAGCAAAAGGTTTTGGCTGGGGATTAGGTTCATGGGGTGGTGAAGCATCTGGTGCTATTACAACAACTCTTAATGGAGCTTTAGGAGACAATGCATTTGGAACTGGAGGATCAGGGACTTCTATTACGTTAACTAGCACCACTAACTTTCCATCTTCAGGTACAAACTTTATTAAAGTGGGGACAGAAGAAATATCATACACAGGTGTTTCAGGAAATGATTTAACAGGAATTACAAGAGCAGTTAGAGGGACTACTAGAGCTGCTCACAGTGAT
>Ga0209348_1001817_pt1 | contig 10258 bp, 11 predicted proteins | sample ETNvirenome_2_30_FD_184065 | JGI IMG/M metagenome (GOLD analysis project Ga0209348, IMG submission 184065) | Marine viral communities from the Pacific Ocean - ETNP_2_30 (SPAdes) (version 2) | ecosystem: Environmental > Aquatic > Marine > Oceanic | place: Pacific Ocean | collected 2013-06-22 | reverse complement strand
GCAGAACTAGAGTCAGAAGTATGACTGGAGTTGCCGGTGCTGGAGCAGGAACTGTTTTTATTAAAAATGGTTCAGCAACATCTGGTCAAAACAGATTAATTTTAGATGTAGACAACGGATCAACAATCGACCCATACATTGCCGATAACGGAATTTTATGTGAAGATGGTGCGTTTTTTGCATCTGCGGGAACTGCAGTAGTAGGATTATCTATACAGTTCGACGGGTAGGAGGCTAAATGGCTAACACTACTTCAGGGTCTTATATTTTTGGAAAGACTCTTCCAGTTGAAGAGATTATTGAGGAAGCATACGAAAGAATTGGTATGCAAGGAGTGTCTGGCTATCAATTAAAAACAGCTAGAAGATCTTTAAATATTTTATTTTCAGAGTGGGGTAATAGAGGTTTACATTACTGGGAAGTAAAAAATCAAAGTATTAAAATGGTAGATGGACAAGCTGAATATAGCTTGTTTAGATCTACAGGTGATGGCACAAGTGCGGGTATTACAACAACTCTATCTGCAGGTATTAACGCTACTGTAGCTACGATTGGAGTTGCATCAGTTGCAAACTTACCCAACTCTGGAATTATTAAAATAAATGATGAGGAAATAACTTACTCAGGAATTTCTTCTTTAAATCTAACCGGTTGTGTTAGAGGTGTTAATGGAACAACTGCTGCTACTCACAATTCTGGTGATAGTGTTTTACAATTTCCTGCAGGTGTAAATGATGTTTTAGAGGCTAACTACAGAAATGATCAAAATGTAGATGCACCTATGACAAAAATTAGTAGATCACAGTATCAAGCTTTTTCAAACAAAACAGACAAAGGAACTCCAAGTCAATATTTTGTTCAAAGATTTATTGATAGAGTTTCTATAACTTTATATTTAACTCCAGGTAGCACACAGGCTCAAACTGGATATTGTATAAATTTTTATTACACACAAAGAATACAAGATGTTGGGGCTTACACAAATGCAACCGACGTTCCTTTTAGATTTATACCCTGCATGACTTCAGGTTTAGCATATTATCTTGCTATTAAGTATGCTCCACAAAGAGTACAAGAATTAAAATTATTATATGAAGATGAATTTGCTAGAGCTCTTGCAGAAGATGGATCTCCAGTTAGCACATTCATAAGTCCAAAAGTTTACTATCCGGAGTTAGGTTAATGGGAAGTTTTGCATCAGGTAAATATGCGTATATGATTTCAGACCGTTCAGGTCAGCGTTTCCCGTATACTGAAATGGTTCAAGAGTGGAATGGTTCTTGGGTTCACATATCTGAGTATGAATCAAAACAACCACAACTACAACCAAGACCCACTAGTTCTGACCCACAAGCTTTAATGCACGTAAGACCAAGTAGAGTAGCTTTTCCTACACCAAATGTTTTAAGAAACGATCCATTTGTGATGACAGCTGCATCTAAAGTCGTAACAGTTTTTACTGGTGAGGATGAAACATTACAAAACAGTAATCCTTGGTCCACAGGTGATGCAATAAGATTTATTGAAGTTAAAAAACCTGTTGGTGGAGTTGCTATTAATACTCTTCAATTAGAAACAACTTTAAATGGTAATATTACATCGGATGCTACAACCATAACTCTTACTGATGCTAGTGCTTTTCCAACTAGCGGATTTATAGTTATTCAAGACGAAACAATAGAATACACTGGTAAATCTAGCAATGATTTAACTGGTTGCACTCGGGGCACATCCGCACCAGCGTATGGCAGAACATATTCAAATACAACGGCATCATCACATAATTCAGGTGAAAAAGTTTTTGGATCGTATATAATAACAAAAGTTTCTGAAACAGCTACAAACGATGCAAATACAGTTCAAAGCTATAGTAATAAATTTACTTTTAGTTTAGTATCAAATGCATCAAGCACAGAAACAGGAGGAGGATTCTTTGCATTTGCAGGACCTGTAAATCAAAGAGCATAATTATGTCAGGATTTAATTACGCAAACTTAGTAACAGATATTAGAAACTACACAGAAGTAGGAGATAGTGTATTAACAGCCGCTATTATTAATAGATTTATAGAAGATGCTGAGTTTAAAATTTTTTATGATGTACCAATTGATGCTTACAGATATGTTAGTGAAGGAACATTAGTAACAGATGACAATACAATTAACGTTCCTGGTAAAGGAACTCAAGGGGCAACTGGAGCTGTATTTATTAGAGGCATAGAAGTATTTAATTCTACGTCAGCTACGACAGGACAAGGAGTTTGGTTAGAGAAAAAAGATCAAACATATTTATCAGAATATGTAGGACGATTAACTGGAACTGAGGGAGATTTAACTAATCAAGATACTACTGCTTTACCTAAATATTACGCTATGTTTGGCGGAGCAACTGGTACAACTAGCACAACATCTGGTGGGATGTATGTAGCACCAACACCAGATCAAAACTATAAATTTAGAATATACTACACGATGATGCCAAAAAGTCTGGTGACAGAGACTGGTGGCACATACATTAGTCAATATTTTCCAAGTGGGCTATTATATGCATGTCTTGTAGAGGCATACGGATTTTTAAAAGGACCTGCAGATATGTTGACATTATACGAACAAAAGTATAAACAAGAGGTACAGAAGTTTGCAGGAGTGCAACTTGGAAGACGTAGAAGAGATGATTATACTGATGGCACAGTAAGAATCCCAGTACAATCACCTTCACCGTAAAAGGAGAACAACTATGGCAATAACATCGGCAATTTGTAACAGTTTTAAAGTAGAAATTTTAAAAGGAGTTCACAACTTCACAGCTTCTACTGGTAATACATTTAATTTAGCTCTTTATACAAGTTCTGCAACTTTAGGAGCAGGCACAACTGCATATACAACATCTGAAGAAATTACAGGGACTGGATATACTGCAAAAGGAGCTGCTTTAACAAGCATAACTCCAACACTTGATTCTACAACAGCGTGTTGTGATTTTGACGATGTAAGTTTTACAAGTGCATCTTTCACAGCTAATGGATGTTTGATATTCAATGACACTGCAACAGGAGATCCTGCAGTTTGTGCAGTGGCTTTCGGTGGAGATAAAACAGTTTCCTCTGGAACATTTACAATTCAGTTCCCAGCAAAAGCAGCAACAACAGCTATAGTTAGAATAGCATAAGGAGGTAAATCCTTATGTCGAATACCTGGGGAGCAAACTCTTGGGGACATAACCAATGGGGTGATCAAGACTCTGTTGACATTTCACTCACAGCACCAACTGGTTTAACATCTGCGGTAGGAGCTCTTGAAGCTTTTAACGAAGAAGGTTGGGGTAGACAAGAATGGGGTAACTCTGGTTGGGGTGTACAATATGCAGTAGAGCTATCAGGACTTGGAGCAACTTCAAGTATTGGTTCTATAACAACAGCGATTGCAGTTCCACTAACAGCGCCTTCAGGATTAACGTCTAGTTTAGGCACACCTACTTTAAATCTAACATCAATTGCAGCGTTAACAGCACCGAGTCAGATGACTTCGGAAGTTGGAGATTTTGATAATGCTGGAACATTAGTTGGTTGGGGTAGAAACGGTTGGGGTGAAGAACCTTATGGTGATTCATTTAATAAATTAGTACAACCAGCTGGAGTTAGTGCAACGTCCTCTGTTGGATCTTTAACAACAGCTGTTGAAAATTTTGTACCATTAACTGCACCAAGTGAAATAACAGCAGGTTTAGGTTCTTTAACTTTAAATTTAACTTCTGTCATAACTCTAACAGCGCCTTCACAATTAACGTCTAGTGTAGGAGCTATTTCTCCTATTAACATGACAGTGGGATTAACAGGGCAACAGGCGACATCTGCAGTCGGTGGAGTAGTTTTAGATCAAATTTCAATATCTCCTACAGGACAAGTGGCAACCTCTGGAGTGGGATCATTAACGGTTGGAATAGGTGTTCCTTTAACAGGACAAGTAGCAACATCTGGGGTTGGTTCTTTAATATCTCAAATAGGTGTTCCATTAACGGCACCATCAGCAATAACATCGAATGTGGGGGCCATCACCCCTACAGAAATGGTTGTTGGTTTAACAGGTCAAGAAGCAATATCAAATGTGGGAGCTCTTGGAATCAGGGCATATCAAAATGTTGTAATTGATGGAAATACAAGTTATAGTAGTGTAAGTAAAAATAATAACGCAAACTATTCCGATGTTGACAATACAGCGGAGACATCTTATACAGATGTTACAGCAGCGTAGAGGATAAATTATGGCATCAAGTTTTACAAATTTAGGCATTGAACTAATGGCTACTGGTGAAAACGCCGGTACTTGGGGAAATAAAACAAATACAAACTTACAGATTGTTCAACAAATTTCAGGTGGCTATCAAGCACAAGCTTTAACTAATGGTGGAACTTTAGCTTTAAGTAAAACAGATGGTGGGACTGGAGCAACTCTTGCAAATAGAGTTTGGCAACTTACAGGTGCTCTAACAGGATCATCAATTGTTACTGTTCCAGATAGTGTAGAAAATTTTTATATAGCTCACAATGCTTCAACAGGAGCTCAAACTGTTCAATTAAAAACTGCAACAGGAACTGGGACTACTTGGGCAACTACAGATAAAGGTCATAAAATTGTTTATTCAGATGGAACTAATGTAGTTGATGTATTAGCTGATTCTTCAGAAATAGGATTATCTAATCAAAACCCATTAAAATTTAAAGATGCAGATGATTCTAACTTTTTTGCATTAAAAGCACCAGCAACCATAGGTTCTAGTGTAACATTAACATTACCTAGCGCAGACGCTACTTCTTCAGGCCAGGCTTTGGTTTCTGATGGAGCTGGAACGTTATCATTCGCAGATGCAGGTATAACAACAGGAAAAGCTATTGCAATGGCGATCGTATTCGGTTAAAAGGAGTAAATTATGGCAAATCCAAATATAGTAAACGTAGCAACAATTAACGGTGAGTCGGTAGGGTATAATTTAACAGCCACTACAACTACGACTTTGTTAACTGTATCATCAGGTAAACTTTTAAAAGTAAATAGAATTACATGTGCAAACGTCGATGGTACGAATGCAGCAGATTTATCATTATCCGTTGTAAAATCTAACTTCACATCGGCAGGTGTTACAAACTTCGACACTTCAGGAACTTTCTTTTTAGCAAAAACAGTTTCAGTACCAGCGGATGCTACATTAGTTGTATTGGACACTCCAATATATTTAATGGAAGCAGACGTATTAAAAGGTGGAGCAAGTGTTGCTTCTGATTTAGACTTATTTATTTCATATGAAGTCATAGACGACTAGGGGGTTTAAATTATGGCTGGCAATGGCGGAATAATTGGACCAACAAAAGTTGTTAACTCCCCACAAACAAAATGTACTGTATTTACTTCATCAGGAACTTTCACTGCACACAACTGCACTGTATCATCAGCTAGAGTTTTAACTGTAGCTGGAGGTGGCGGCGGTGGAGCATCTCTTGGTGGCGGCGGTGGAGGTGGTGGTGTTTTATGCAGTCCTTCAATTTCAATCACTGGACCAGTCACAGTAACCATTGGAGGCGGTGGAGCAGGAAGAAACGGATGTGTTCCTTCTGCAGGTCAAGCGTGTAATGGAGTAAATTCAAGTTTTGGACCCACAGCAGCTACAGGTGGTGGCGGTGGTGGTGGAACCAATGGCGGCGGTAATTTATCATCAGCAGGAGCAGCAGGTGGATCAGGTGGTGGAGGATCAGGAAAAGTTCCAGGTGGACCAGGAGGTTCAGGTGGATCAGCAACTTCATGTCAAGGTAACGCTGGTGGAACAGGTATAGCATTTGCAGGAGCTGGTGGTGGTGGAGCTGGTGGAGCAGGACAAAACGGACAATCGAGTTCAGATGGTGGAGATGGTGGAGCAGGAACAGATAAATCCCCAATATATACAACAGCAACTTTTGGAGTATCTGGAGTAATAGGTGGTGGAGGTGGTGGTGGATCAGATGGACCAGATACTGCTGGAGCAGGTGGATCAGGTGGTGGTGGAGCAGCATCAGGTACACCAACAGCACCAGGACCTAGTCCCGCAAATCACCCAGGAACACCAGGAACAGATAACACTGGAGGCGGTGGTGGAGCAGGCGGTGGTGGACCAGCTGGAGCACCAGGAAGAGTTGGAGGTCAAGGTGGACCGGGAGTTGTAGTAGTAAAAGAAACAATTCCTAAATGTGCATCAGGTGTTTGGGATATGAATACAGTATTCGATGAAGTAGCAGCTGGTAACTGGATTAAAAGAACAGCAACAGTAGATTATTTAGTTGTTGCAGGTGGTGGAGCTGGTGCTTCTACATTTGGTGCTGGAGGCGGAGCTGGAGGTTATAGAGCTTCTGGTTATGGCCCAAGTCCATTACAAGGAACAGCACAACGTTTAGGTTTAGGAGATTATACAATTACAATTGGTGCTGGAGCAGCAACTACACCGACACCAGGTCAACGTGGATCAAATGGTAGTAATTCAATATTTGGATGTATAACATCTACAGGTGGTGGTGCTGGTGGATTTAGCACTACTCTGGGTAATCCTGGTGGATCAGGAGGTGGTAGTGGTAATTCAGGACCCCCTAACACTGCAGGATCAGGAAATACTCCACCAGTAAGTCCCCCTCAAGGTAATCCTGGTGGTGCGGGTGGAGGACCAAGTCCTAATGGGGCTGGTGGTGGTGGCGGTGCTACAGCAGCAGGAGTTGGAGCTCCCTTTCCTTCATGTGGATCAGGAAATGGTGGAGCTGGTGCTCCAAATACAATTTTAGGTCCCGATACTTCATACGCTGGTGGTGGTGGAGGTGGAGGATTTAGAAGTCCAGGACCTAATGGTTCAGGTGGAGCAGGCGGAGGTGGTGCTGGAGGTAATCCAGGTCCAAGTCCAAGTTCAGGTGGAACAGCTGGTGTAGCTGGAACGGCTAATACTGGCGGTGGCGGTGGTGGTGGTTCTGGTTCTGGATGTAACGCTGGTGGTGCTGGTGGTTCAGGGATTGTTGTTGTAAGAGTTCCAAATGGTTTTACTTTAGCAGGAACACCATGTGCAGCCTTTTGTGGTTCTACACATCCAGGTGGTGATAAAATAGGAAAGTTTACTGCATCTGGAACGTTGACAATAGGTGGGGCATAGAATATAAATTAAATTTTAAGGAGTAAAAAAATGGCACATTTCGCAGAATTAAAGGCAATGACAGATCCTACTGGATTTACATCAGATTCACATCAAGTTGTAGAAAGAGTTGTTGTAGTGGGTAACGATGTTACTACTGCAGCTGGACCACTAGGAGAAAATGATATGCATCAAGATGGAGAAACATGGTGTATTAATTTTTTTAACGGTGGTATTTGGAAACAAACTTCTTACAATAATAATTTTAGAAAACAATACGCAGGCATAGGAATGGTTTATGATCCTGTAAAAGATAAATTTTTAGGACAACAACCTCACGCTTCATGGTCATTAGATTCAAATGATGATTGGCAAGCACCTATAACTTATCCAACAGTTATAGATGATGGTGCAGATCCAAGTGTATGGTGGTACATGATTTCTTGGAACGAAACAAAATATAATGCTGACAACACAACAGGTTGGGAAGCAATTAAATCAAACGACGAATCGGAAACACCTACCAAATATAATTGGAATGGCACAGCTTGGGTGTCCGAATAGGAGACTCAAATGCCTAGAAATAAATCTGGCTCAGCAAACGGTGGTGTAATTGGAAAAACGAATAAGACTTCGTTTGGGAAGAATACACAAACTGTTAAAACAGCAAGCACACCTAGCGCAGTTACTACACAACCAGGAACTAGAATTATTAAAACTTTAGTTCTTGCTGGTGGTGGAGGTGGTGGAAGAGATAGAGCTGGTGGTGGTGGAGCTGGTGGTTTAAGAAATATAGAATTAAATGTATGTGGAAACACTGCTTTAGGGGCAGTTGTAGTTGGTGCCGGAGGTGCAGCTGGTATATCTTCTCCAACTTCACCTGGAAGTAACGGAGTTAATTCATCTATAGTAGTTAATGGTACAACTTATACATCATGTGGTGGTGGCGGTGGTGGAAAAGGACAATCTGTAGGAATTGCTGGTGGATCAGGTGGTGGTGGCGGTGGTGGACCTCCAGGCGCACCTGGATCAGCTGGTGGAGCAGGAGTTTGTGGACAAGGATTTGCTGGAGGAACAGGATCTGCCGGAAGTCCTCCTGTAAGTTGTGACACAAGAGGATCAGGTGGTGGCGGTGGAGCTAGCGCTGTAGGCGGTAATGCTGTTACAGGAAACACTCCAGGAGCAGGAAGAGGTGGAATTGGAGGTGCAGGTTTAGATGTAAGTCCTGATTATGGAACGGGCAGTGGTGTCTGTGGAGTTTTCGGTGGCGGTGGTGGCGGTGGAGCAAGATTTCCTAATCCAGGAGGCACAGGAGGTGCTGGTGGTGGAGGCCGTGCTGGTACACCAGGAGTTTGTGCAGTAGCAGGGACAACTAATACCGGAGGTGGTGGTGGCGGTGGAGATAACTGTGCTGATGCTGGTGGTGCAGGCGGATCAGGAATAGTCATCGTAAAAGAATTAAACAAAGCAAGTGGTGTGTGGTCAATGCAAAGTCAATTTCAAGCACAGAGTCAAGGAACATGGCCAGATGGATCAATTGTTATTGATTATGATTTAAATTTTTTAGTGGTAGCTGGTGGAGCTGGAGGAGGTTCAGGAAACTCTGGTGGTGGAGGTGGAGCTGGAGGATATAGAGCTTCTGGTTTTGGTCCATCGCCTTTACAAGCTTCTGCTTTAAGTTTTTCAGGAGTATGTGCAACAAGCACTTATAACGTAACAGTAGGAGCTGGAGGAAACGGTGGAGCAGCTCAACTAAATCCAGGTGCTAACGGAAACGATTCAATATTTAATGTATGTGGTTCATCCCCAGTTAAAATTACAGCTACAGCAGGTGGACACGGAGCTGGTAACTGTGGTAGTTCCCCTGAATTCCCAGGAGCCCCTGGAGGTTCAGGTGGTGGAGCGATGGAATCTGGATCAGCGGGAGCTGGTAACACACCTCCAACAAGTCCTCCTCAAGGTAATCCAGGAGGAACATCAGCACCAGGGTCTGGTAAAGGTGGTGGAGGTGGTGGTATAGGTGGATCAGGTAGTAACACAGGGCCTGATGGTGGAGGTTTACCTGGAGGAAATGGTGGTGCAGGTGTAACCAATAATATTAATAATTCATGCACAGCTTACGCAGGTGGTGGAGCGGGTGGTGTTCCTAGTGGAGCAGCTGGTGGAGCTAGTGGAGGAACAGGTGGATCATCTATTGGTGGACCTGGAGGTAAAGGATCTGCAGGTGGTAACGGTACAGCTAATAGAGGAGCTGGCGGTGGTGGAGGCGGAAGACAAGCTGGAGTTACAAACCATGCTGGTGGTAACGGTGGTTCAGGTATAGTTATTATTAGTGGACCAAGCGCTAGAACTTTTGCAGTAACACCTTGTACAAACTCTACAGCTACACATCCTAGTGGTGCTAAATTAGCAACCTTTACAGTTTCTGGAACATTGACAGTTACATAATAATTGATATAAGAAAGATATAGAAAGATGAATCTAACAAATTATTATTGGTATTTTCAATCAGCAGTTCCTGCTAGAATTTGTGATGACATTGTAAAGTATGGTCATCAACTACAAGATCAAATGGCGGTTACTGGTGGTTATGGTGATAAAAAATTAAATCAAAAACAAATTAAAGATTTAAAAACAAAAAGAGATTCTAATATTGTTTGGATGAATGATAGATGGATCTATAAAGAAATACAACCGTATATCCATAACGCAAATGCAAATGCAGGTTGGAATTTTGAGTGGGATTTTAGTGAGTCTTGTCAATTTACAAAATATAAAAAAGGGCAATACTATGATTGGCATTGTGATAGTTGGGATAAACCTTATATTAGACAACATCCAAATGACCCATCACATGGTAAGATTAGAAAGTTATCTGTAACAGTAACATTATCAGATCCAAAAGATTACAAAGGTGGTGAGCTAGAGTTTGATTTTAGAAATATGGACCCAGATAAGAAACCTAATATTTTAAAATGTAAAGAAATACTACCTAAAGGATCTTTAGTTGTATTTCCTAGTTTTGTATGGCATAGAGTATGTCCAGTTAAAAGTGGAGAAAGAAACAGTTTAGTAATATGGAACTTAGGATACCCATTTAAATAATATGAAAAAGAAAAAAGCT
>Ga0209348_1001816_pt1 | contig 10258 bp, 8 predicted proteins | sample ETNvirenome_2_30_FD_184065 | JGI IMG/M metagenome (GOLD analysis project Ga0209348, IMG submission 184065) | Marine viral communities from the Pacific Ocean - ETNP_2_30 (SPAdes) (version 2) | ecosystem: Environmental > Aquatic > Marine > Oceanic | place: Pacific Ocean | collected 2013-06-22 | reverse complement strand
CTGATTCGAGAACTTGATCAGATTATCACACAACTAAACTTTTCATACGAGCAACAAACAAAAGACGAAACACTAGCAAGGAGCTTCTATCTTGGCTGATACATTTTTATTAAAAGCAGTTGACCTGACAACAACGAACGCGACACAGATATACAAGGTGCCAATCACTGATGATACGGCCACACCGCCTACAGCATCGACAACGGCTCTTGTAAAGTCTATACTTGTGAGTGAAGATAGTAATAATGCAGATACGATTACCATCACGATAACTAGAGATAACGTGGATAGTGACCCCGTATTTAGCGTGTTCAAAGACAAAGCGGTTGGCGCAAAAGGGACCGTGGAGCTTTTATCACAGCCATTGGTGCTACAAGAAGGAGATGAAGTTAAAGCTACCGCTGGCACTGCGAATAGATTACATGTATTATTATCAGTATTGGAGATTACATAATGGGAATGAAACTAGTCCGTGAGGGCAAAAAGACAGAATACAAACAGGAAAACGGTCAAATCATTACTGTTGTACAACCTGAAGTATATCAACGAATTTATTGTAAAAATTGCGATAATGAGGTAGATTCAGAGGAACAGGCGACTGGGACCTGCAACGACTGTGGTAAACCATGGGCAGAACAAATGGCAAAAGATATAACTGTAAAGGTTATTGAAATGCCACCAATGGGATCAGAGTCCGGCGAATAAACAAGGCTAACACCTTGCGAAAATATGGAAGATCTTTTAGACATTATAAGTTTGTACAAGGATCATTATGATAATTGGAGAAACGACACACTAAAAGATATCTATCATCATATTTATCCCCCTCTATATTTAGGGCAATATACGATTAATCGTGACGACGATGGTAAAATATACGGCTTTACAAACTGGGCATTTTTTAGCGAAGATGCCGAGCAAAATTTTTTAGATACTCGTTCTCCAAGAATGGAGGACTGGTTAAGCGGAGACAAGATTTGGATCATAGATTCGATATACACGAAAGAGCACAACGGTATGAAATTTAACAAGACATTTTTTACACATCTATTGGGTCCAGGCAAAACAGTTCAATGGTTGCGACTTGCACCAAACGGACTAATCAGAAATCACTTTAAAGTTGTAACAAAGGAACATTGGTTATAATGGGATCGGTCAAGAAAAAATTAACTAAAACACTTCGTAAGATTACACCAAAAGAGATAGCTCCCGTGCTACCTCTTATAGCCATGGCCGTGCCAGGTTTATTGCCTGCATCAGGTATTTTTAGCGGTGCACTTGCAAGATATGCTATTCCACAACTATTAACAGCTGCAGCATCAGCGAGAACATCCGGTGAGATTAATCCATTGAATCAGGCACTCGCTGCATTTGCAAGTTATGCTGCTGCACCAGACGTAGCAGGAGCCTCTACGACACAAGAAGCTGCTTTTTTACAGGACGCTGCAACAGGTGGGCAAGGAGGACAAGCGGGTGTCATGAGACCCACTTTTGCAGGAGGACTTCAACCGGCCACAACTGGTCCAGGTATAAATTTAACCTCTGGAATGACAGCACAACAAGCTGCCGCAGCCAACCCTGAAGCTTTTGCAAATTTTTTAAAAACTAATCCAGATGTTAAAAATACTTTTTTAGAGGGTATAACTAAAAACTTAGTTAGACCTGTTGGACAGAGTATTCAAGGCATAGGTCAGGGTGAGTTTAATTTAAGAAATATAGCAACAGTTGGCGCATTAGGTGCTACACCAGCTGGTATAGACGCTGCTAAAGAATATGAAAGAGAACAAGAAGAACTAGCGGCATACGAAGCAGGTTTATTTGATGACTATGATCAAGCAGTACAAGATTATATAGCGTCATTTACAGGCATGCAATCAGACCCTAGAAGACTATATGGCTTGCCTAATTTATTTGCAGCAGAGGGTGGACGTGTCGCTGCTCAAGAGGGCGGTATAATGGCAACAGCACCAGGTATGCCACCAGGCATGCAGGTTGATGGACGTAACGGCACGTTTATACCAATGGGTGTAAAAGAAAAAGCTGACGATGTGCCAGCTATGCTATCAAAAAATGAGTTTGTTATGACAGCTGACGCTGTGAAAGCAGCAGGTGGGGGAGATGTTAATAAAGGTGCACAAAGAATGTATGACCTAATGAACAATTTGGAGGCAATGGTATAATGTCCTTACACGACGACGATAGTAACGATATATTGATGCAGAAGCGAGCAAACTATATTGATATACCGGGCAGGTCTGATCAGTTTAGTTTACTAGAATATTTGGAAAGCGTTATGTCTGATAGAGATTTAGAAAGAAACGCTGAGGGTGGCCGTGTAGGTTTACAAGAGGGTGGCACACCACAAAGCGAGTATCAAGCTGCGTTGGAAAGATTAAGAGAAGCTCAGGCTGCTCTACCAAAAGATTCAATTGCTGTTCAACAAAAGTCACCAGGCATCGAAGCATTATTAGAAACCTATGGACCAGAACTTGCAAACTTATTAAAAACACCCATTCGTCCAGGTGGACTACCAGGTGTTTATGGATCATTCTTACCTGAAATAGCTGCACAGGATCCTGCGCAAACGACAGCATATAATTTGGCTGTTGCTCAAGCAACAGGTGGACCAGGCGGTCTTGGCGCATATACACCATTCTTAACTGAAGCAACGAAAGCTGCTAATTTACAACAACAAGCAGCCGTGGCAGGACAAGGCGCTGGGCAACAAGCTATACAAAATGCATTGAATCAAGCAAACCTAGCAGGACTTGCAGCAATAGCTGGTCAAGGTGCTGGACAAGCTGGTATCACACAAGCACAAGCAATCGCTAATCAAATGCAGCAAGCAGCTGTGGCGGGTCAACAAGCAGCGCAGCCATTCTTACAGGCGGCACAACAGTTTAGTGGACCACAAGCATTTCAACAATTTATGTCGCCCTATCAAGAACAAGTTATTGATACCACAAGAGAGGAACTACAAAGAGAGTTAGATAGACAACAAGCGCAACTTGGGGCGCAAGCAGTTCAGTCTGGCGCATTTGGTGGCTCTAGGTTTGGAGTGGCTCAAGGAGAGTTAGCAGCACAAGGCGCAAAAGGTATCGCACAAACGATAGCTGGTTTACAGCAACAAGGTTTCCAACAAGCACAGCAAGCAGCAGCACAGGCTCTTGCACAACAATTAGGACTTGGTAGCGCAGCGCAACAGCAAGCGATGTCTAATTTAGGTTTGTTTGGACAAGGATTACAAGGTCAACTTGCTGGAACACAAGCAGCGCAACAGCAAGCAGCGCAAAACTTAGCGTTGTTTGGCGCAGCAGGGCAACAGCAACTTGGAGCGGGGGCAGGGTTAATGCAACAAGCAGGTCAAAACATAGGACTTGCAACTCAAGCGTTAGCAGGTCAATCAGGACTGGCACAATTACAACCACAACTTGCAGCGCAAAACGTTGGTCTACTTGGTCAGTTTGGTCAACAGCAACAACTACAACAACAAGCTATTATCGATGCAGCAGCTCAAGGTGCGAAGATGATTGCATACGAACCATACGATCGATTTGGATTCTTTGGTGGTCAGTTGACAGGTATTATGGGCGGATATCCAGGTGGTGTTTCGTTCTCATCACAAATGCAACAAACACCTAGTGCATTCCAACAAATACTTGGTGGACTTGGAACAATAGCAGGTATTGGCTTAGGTGCGAAAGGAGCAGGGTTCTTCGGATAATGAGTAATACACTTAGAAGAAAAATGTTTAAACTTGGTGGTAGCGCTAACACGCACGGCGTTGGTCTTACATCTGGTCTTAAAATGAACAAGGGTGGTCGTGTTGGATTTCAAAACGCAGGGATAGTGAGAGGCATACAACCAACTCAAGTAAGAAGTGGTAGACCTCCAGAAATATCCAACCGAACAATTGTACAAGGTGGCGATATATTAAATAGATTATTGTCAGCAGGCACTGATTATAGAGATTATATAAATATTGCTGGACCCTTTGGTATTTCAGAGAGTCAATTTTTTCAGAACCGAGGTCTTGGAGAATTGATTGGTGCCGATCAGTTTACTAAAGGTCAGTTCATACAAGAGGGATTAGACAAGTTTTTTGAAGCTAACCCACAGCTTGGTGAAGCTTATTACTCTCAAATTGTAAAAGACCGTGTAACGTCAGAGGAAGATGATCCTCTTGCTAAAAAAATATTTGCTGCAGATGTTGCAAAAAAAGATGAGTTTTCAGAAATGGCTGAGAGACCATACACACTGGAAGAGATATCAGACAATCCTTTGATAGGTAGTCGTGTTGGAGATTACCAAGGAACTGAAATGGAGGGTGGTAAAAACATAGATGAATTAATTGCAGAGAAAAAAGAAAAAGATGCAAGGCAAAGATTTTTAGAAATGACAGGCGGTCTTCAAACTAGAATGCCTGGAGACGAAGAGTTTATAGTTACTGAAGATTCTCCATTAGGTCGACCTGAAACTGTTTTTGAAAAAGCAGCAAAAGGAGCCATACCAGACAGATTACAAAGACTTCAACTTCCTCTTGATGTTGATGTTTCTGGTTTAGCATCTACTTTACCTACAGAGGAGGAAAAAAGAATAGCAGAACTAAGGGATGTTCCAGAGATAGACTCTACTAAAGACTTTAAACCAACAGTCTTTGAGGATCTTGAAGCTAAACCACAGGCCATAGAGGCAGCCGATGCAGAAGAAAAAGAAGAGGCGGAAGATGTATTTAATTTTGAAGAAGAAGTAAGACAAAGAAAAGAAATATTATCTGACTTATTTGAAGATGAAAACATGGCTACCAGAGCAGCCGAACTACTACTAAAAGGTAGTGTTCCATTATTAAAAGGTGAGGGTTTTGGTGAATCAGCAGAGGCAATAAGTGATACTTTGTCAGCTCAAGCTAAAAGATTAAGAGATGTCAAAAACGCTGTAACCACGCAAGCCATAAAAGATATTACAGCTAAAGAAGCTAAACTTGAGGACGCTGATATTCAAAAAGATCTATTAGAAAGGTCAATAGAATTTAAAGAAAAATCTCTTTTAGCAAACATACAACTTGGACAACAAAGAATACTTAGTAATGAACAATTACAGAGGATGGGTATAAAAAGTGCTGAAGCTATAGCGTTCGCTCAAATGCAAAACCAAATGGCTAGAGACGAGTTAAAATCTATAAGAGATGAAAATTTACAAAGAATGAGTCAAACAACACAAATTTATCTTGAAGGAATACGAAACGACACAGCTAAACAAAACTTACTATTGCAACAAAACTTCCAAAGAGAGTTGTCGTTGTTTGATGCACAGGTTGATTTGAGAATTGCTCAAGGCAAAATAGATGCCACTGAAGCTATGGCTGAATACGAAGCAGTGTTCGAAGCGGCTCTTGATGGTACTCCTAGACCACAAGACTTTGTTACAGCATCACGCAACAAAGATGTTTTAAACATGCCTACGTATACGTATGGTGAAAAGTTGGGGGGAGTAGAAGACGGAGATTTAATCACCGAAGCAAATATATTCCAAGCATCTCAAGATATAAAAGTGAATGAATTAATGCCAAATCAAATATACGTATTTAATGGTAAATTCTACTTTACGGATGGAAAAGGTGATCTGCAAGGCGGCACTGTTGGCTCAGGAACTAATGATATAGATGCGGTTAGAGCCTCATTCTTAAACTTTCAAAACAAACAATAATAACGGATGGCAAGTTTAGACGAATTATTATCTGGGACGGGACCAGCGATAAACACTGATGATGATAGTAGAGTCGGTGGTTTTACTAGTTTCTTTGCTGGCATAGGTTCAGGTTTAATAGACATACCAAGAGGTTTATTTTCACTAGGTGCAGCCATAGTAGATTTAGGATTGGACACTGATTTAGCGGGTCGTGTTGAAAATGCGTTTGATACAATAGATCCTTTTGATGAAATGGCTGAAGCAACAGCGGCAGGTAGATTTTCAAAATTACTTGCAAACGTAGCTGTGCCAGGTGGCTTTGGTTTTAAATTAGGAGCAGATCTTGCTAGAAAAGCGGTAACATCAAAAAGAATGGGTAAATATTTTGACGCCAGAGCTGCATCAAAAAATGATGAAATCAAAGATGCTTTAAATTTAAAACAAAAAGTTTTTGTTGGAGCAGGAGGTGCTCTTGGAGCAGGGGCTGCAGATGCCATATTTACGGCTGAGACGAACATAGATAACTTTAGACCTTTATTTACAAAACCATTGGATTTAAGTTTTGAAGGTCGTGAGTCAGCAGCCGATCAGCTAGTGAGAAGAGTGCAATTTGGAACAGAGGGTGCCGTGTTTGCAGGGCTTATTGGTGGTAGTTTGTATGGTATTAAAGCATTAAGAAACAGAACTATAAACTTAGAAAGTGACAACAAAGCGTTAGATGATTTTTTTTCTTTGTTCAGGCCAAGAGGTAAAAAACAACAAGAGCTTTTTGAGGCTGAAAGACTAAACTTAGGAGAAAGAAGGTTGGATGAAGCTGAGGTTGGTCAAAGTGCTAGAGATTTAGACAAAACAATAGACGGCATGTTTCCTTTCTTAGACAGAATTCTTTTGCGTTCAGGAACCGCTTCTAAAAGAACTGAAATACTGGAAGCCGTGGATAAAAGTTTATTATCAGGGCTTGATGACACAATTTTTGAAGAAACTCCCATGGCTTTATTAAAGTTTGGTTTTGAAAAAAAACCTAATGAAGTTGCTACAAAAACAATAAAGTTTTTTGGAGATACTATGGCAGATGCAAAAAGAAAAGCTAACGAATATGCAAAAGCAAAAAATATCAAAAAGAAAAGAGTAATCGGAGGCAGAGATCTTAAGGTAAGTTTAGGTAACGTTGAATTATTTCCTAGAACAGGAACAGATGTGTTGGATGAAACAAAAGAGTTAATAAGACTTGTAAAAGAAAACGGTGGTGGAGCAAAAGAAATACAAGGTATTTATAGATCCATAAACAAAACTAGAGATCAAATATCAAGTTTATTTTCAAGTCTTGGGTCCAAGATGAGTTTAAGTCAACAACGTGAGTTTAAAAGATTGTTTGGTCAAAAAGTTAAAAATTATTTAGGAAGCACATATGAAATTTTTGAAAACAAACCCTTGCTTGGAATGTTTGGTTACAAGCCCGCGGAAGAGGCTGTTGACAGGTTAGCGCGCCTATTCATGAAATATGATGACACTTTAAAACCTCAAGAAGCAATAAAAAAAGTTTCTGATATAGTGGCTAGTGCACGAATTGGGGGTGCAGGTATTAAAATGGATGATGGTAGAGCTTTAGGCGCGTTAATAAAAGTTGACGAAAAATTTTTAAAGGACATGGTTGATCCAGCCTCAATAAAATATATTGCTGGCAAAGGATCACAACGACTTGTGGGTGTTGAGTTTTTGGAAAAAGACGCAAAAAGGGCGGTAGAAGCTGTATTGGGGAAATTAAACGATCCATTTGTTACAATGTTAAAAGGTGTAAATAGATTATCTACTATAACTAGACGCAACGAATATTTAGACACAGTTCTTGATGTAAATAGAAAAAACATAGATGAAGATATTGCTCAAGGTTTAACAGGCCCGAATAGAAAACAATTTTTATTTGATGATGCATCAGAGGCATCTTTAAAATTTGGTCACGCTAATGTTAGAGCTATTAATTTAGACCAAGCAGGTAAACTTGATTTTGGTGGTAGAAAAAACCCTTTAAATGGAAAAATAACTGACGCTAGATTAGCAGAGGCTTTTGAAGAAGCTTCCGGTAAAATTAGTGCTGAACGCTGGTATCACTCGGCATATAACAATTTTATATTGTACCCAAAAGCCACGGCACAATTGGCAAAAACAGTTTTAAGTCCAATAACACACATACGTAACTTATTAAGCGCTGGTGCCTTTGCAACAGCAAACGGTTTAATACCAGGTATCACCGTTAATCCAATAGAGTTTAGCAAAGCCATGAAAGAGGCTTATAAAGCACTTGATGTTCGTCTCGTAGGCGCGGATAAAAACAGAGAGTATTATAATAAACTGTTAAAATTAGGTGTGGTCAATACACAAACTCAAATAGGAGACATATCAAGACTACTAAGAGACGTAAAGTTTGGTGAAACACTAGTAACCACATCTGGCATTGGCCCTTTTTTTAAAATGTTAAGTAGAGCCAAAAAATGGTCTCAAGATATGTATACGGCTGAGGACGACATTTGGAAAATAACAACCTTTGCTTTAGAAAGATCTAGAATTGAAAAAGCTTTTAATAAACACGGCATTAAAAGAAACGAAACTTTTACGGACGAAATAGGTAACACATTTAAATTAAATGATGATTTTTTGGATGAAAGGGCTGCTGCCATAGTTAGAAATAATGTTCCTAACTATGACTATGTTAGTGATTTTATTAAAGATCTTAGGAGACTACCTTTTGGTAATTTTGTATCCTTTCCAGCTGAGATTATGAGAACAAGCGCTAATATTTTGGAAAGTGGGTTAAAAGAGGTAAATGAAACATTTATTAGACAAGATGGTAAGTTTGTAAAACCTTTGAGAGGCATAGGTTTTAAAAGATTAGTTGGCTTTGGTACAACTGTTGCTGTTGTGCCATATGGAACTCAAGAGGCATTCAAGGCCATATACAATGTTTCTGAAGATGAAATGGAGGCTCTTAAAAGGTACGTGCCTTCATGGTCAAAAAACTCAACTTTATTGCCTATAAAAACAGACGATGGAAAAATGAAGTACGTTGATTTTTCACATGCAAATGCATACGATTTATTAATACGACCTGTTAACACTGTCATAAATGCATCAACCAGAGGTATGTCTCCAGATGCTAGAATGAAAGATGAGATTGTAAAAGGTATTTTTGAAGCCACCAAAGAACTTGGAGAACCTTTTATAGGTGAATCAATATGGTCTCAAGCCGTGGCTGATATAATTATCAGGGGTGGTCGAACTGGCACAGGTAGTAGACTTTATACAGATGAAACACCTGTTGGAGAAAGAGTTACTAAAATTTTTAAACACTTAGTAAAGTCTCAGGCACCCTTTAGTTTTCAACAAATGAAAAGGTTGGGTTTAGCTATAACCGAAAAAGCAGATGCATACGGAACTCGTTTTGAGTTAGGAGATGAATTAGCAGGTTTCGCAGGTTTCAGAGCTGTAGAGGTTGATCCTATAAAAAGTATACGTTTTAAAATTGCAGATTTTAATATCGGTATGAGTAATTCTCGTAGAGAGTTTACATCACCACTATTAAAAGGAGGGGAGGTTACTCCTGAACAAATAATAGAACGTTTTGATGTTGCCAACACCGCTATGTTTAACGTTCAAAAAGAAATATTTAAAGATTATTATGGAGCGTTAAAATTAGGGGCTAGTAAAAGGTTGCTGGATAAACAATTTGAGGGTCGAGTATCTGATAAAAAACTAAGGTCTATTCAAAGAGGTAACTTTGAACCCTTTTTACCATCAGAAAACATAGAAGAAGCCTTTAGAGATAACGCTAGAGCTTTAGGTGTTGCAAACCCCTATCTTGTCGCTAAAAGAAGTATAGTGGGTAGATACAAACTGTACAATAAATTGCCTCTATTATTAGACTTTTTACCTGTATTACCAAATCCGTTCTCAGATTTAGGTGGTGGAATAGTTAATACAGGGGCTGTTAGCAACATATCCAACACTATATCAACACCACAAGCAGTTACCCCTAGCGTTACACCAAATAATATGCAAAATACGTTAGTTAAATTAAACACACTAGATGATTTTATTACACCATGAATGATACAGTAAAAGGCATAACACCAGAGGGTGACAGAGAACACATTATATCTTTGTATGGACATGTAAAAGGCGTAGAGCGTGAAATAGAAATAATTAAAACGAATCACCTCAAACACCTGGATGAAAAAATTTCACATGTGCATTTAGATGTAGAAGCTTTGGGGGGCAAGATAGACAAAATCTATTGGGTAGTTCTTACCACGGTGGGTGCCGTTGGTTTAATTGTAATAGAAACTTTATTGGGGATGATATGAAACTATCAGCAAACTTTACACTGTCAGAACTGACAAAATCACAAACTGCTGTGCGCAAAAACATTAAGAACGAACCATCAACAGCGCATGTAGAAAATCTTATTCACCTAGCGGAGACTGTCCTGCAACCTGTGAGAGATCACTTTGGTAAACCGGTCGTTATATCTTCAGGCTATCGTAGCCCAGAGCTGTGCGAAGCTATCGGGTCTTCG
>Ga0209348_1001813_pt1 | contig 10262 bp, 7 predicted proteins | sample ETNvirenome_2_30_FD_184065 | JGI IMG/M metagenome (GOLD analysis project Ga0209348, IMG submission 184065) | Marine viral communities from the Pacific Ocean - ETNP_2_30 (SPAdes) (version 2) | ecosystem: Environmental > Aquatic > Marine > Oceanic | place: Pacific Ocean | collected 2013-06-22 | reverse complement strand
AATGTTGACCCGCATCTAAAAAAGCTTTATAAGCACTATCCTGACCAGAACTATCTTGTGTTTGTAGCAAAAAACATTCTTGTGCAGCATTATTTGTTCTGGTTGTAAGAACTGTACGAGTATCAGTTAAAGCAGAAAAAAGATTCATATTAATTTGATGCACAGCTGCAAAATCATTACCAGTTCCTATTATCATTTTTGTTTCATCTTTAAAAACCAAAGCACCTTTACCACTGGAATTATCAGCATCAAACGTAATATCAAATGAACCGCTTGAATCTGTTGATTTAAAAATTACATCATTATTAAAATCACTTGGTTGATCTACAAAAATTCCTCCTGTAAGTTTTGCAAGATTAAAATAGTTTGCAAGATTATTTTGACCAGAACTATCTTTATAAGAAAGTTTGCCGGTATTTGTATTGGCAAACCATTGATGATGATTTGCTGGTGGTATTGTGGTTCCGGAATTATTAGTTGCAATTGCTTGATATGTAGTATTTATTCTTGTTCTTACCTGTGCACCTGTACCGTCGTCGATAATATAATTACCTTGACCATTACTGTCTATAGTGTCTTGAGCCATTTTTTATAAAATTCTTTAGTTTTATATTACATTAAATTCAACTGCCACGCCCAAATCCTGTTGCAGTAAATGTGAAAGTTCTGTTGACATTACTTGAACCATTTTTTATGTCAATATTAAACCCTGTACCAGAGATATTAGACAAAGTGAAAAAATCGCCCGACTGTGCATTTTCTATTGTTATAGCTATTGAAGGAAAAACAGAATTAGCAGCAACACTTGTACCAGACTGACCAGTAAAAAAACTATTAGCGAATACTACAGATTTAGTAGATGTACCAGAAAAAATAACTCCATTTAAAGCTGTTGGACTTGTAAGACTTGTTTCTGTTCTACTTGCTAATTCTGCTGTGTATCCTAATTCTTTAATAGCAATTGTTTGTGCAGGGTCTAGTCTTTTCATTTCAAGTTTAAATCTAAATCCTCTTGCAACAAATGAGCCTTTAACGAAAGGATTATATTGTGTAAAATCTGCAGAATAATTACAACTTCCACTTGTAGATAAAGATGTTGCAGAAGTAAGTGTAAAAGTATCAGCTGTTTTTGAAATTATTTGGTAATCACCGTCAACACCTGTACCACTTGTAAAATCAACAGTAATAAAACTACCAGCAGAATATCCGTGAGCAGTTTTTGTTATTGTTATTATTGTTCCAGCACTACCAGATCCATTATTAATTGTATAAGGTGCTGTTGTTGACGTATCTGGATCTAGGTCGGTTGTGCCAACAAGTAATTCTGCATCTACATCAGGTGCTTTTATTTGATCAAAACTTGTCCATGTGTCTATTAAGGCTGTTCTGTCATCAAAATCACTACTAGAATAAAATCCTTCAGTAATAAGGTGTCTTTTTAAAATTAATGGTTGTTTACTTCCTAAATCTAAAGTATTAGCAAATAAATAACTGCCTGTCGTAGAGTTTAGAACCAAGCCACCTTTAGATATGCTAAATGCACAATTTGTTTTTGTGCCAGAAAAAGTAACACTGCCTGTATCTTCACGGTCTACAAAAGTAATTAGTTTAGGAAATGGATCTGGACTGTTATAAATAATTGAAGTTTCACCAGCACTTAACCTTCCACCATCATCTTTAAATTTAACAATATATTCACCAGAGCCTATATTTGGAACATCTACTTCTGTGACATTACCACTTACTTCTTTTAATGTTGTAGCGTCACTGAATGTACCTGTACCGTCAGTTACATTACTAGCTCTAACAACAATAGTGCCACCATGAATAACATCAACATCTGTAGATTTATCAAAACGTAATCTAACTAACTCATCTGAAATAGTTTCTATTTTTAAATTTTGTACATCACTTGGATCAGCAGTTTTGCCAACTGCATTAAAAGTAATTATAGATGGTCTTGGACTTAATTTTCCTAAAGCATTATATGAGCTTATTGCAAACTCATAAGCTCCTTTTTCTGATTCAAAAAGTTCAAATGTAGGTTTTGCAACTTTTACTTTTTCAATATTATTATCATTGAGACGATACTCAATTAAATATTCTTTAACACCTACTACTGGTTCCCAAGAAAGATTAATAACAGAGACTGCTCTATTTTCTAATACGACAATTTGTTCTGTTGCAATTGCATTATTTGGTGCAAGTTTTTGATCTAATAAAGTTGTAATAGATCTTGGATTTGCAGCAATAGTTGTATCTTCTATTTGTGCATATTTATTGGTGTCGTGGATAACAGCCGTAATAGTATATTCAGATTCATTTTTTTCTTCTATAGAAACAACACGATAAATCTGTAATTGAATATCATCATTTGATATTGCATAAATAGAATTAATATTAGGAGTTTGTGTAAATGCAGAATTAATAGTAATAGTTTTTCCAGTCACATTAGTAATTAAACGGCTCTGCGCTGTCCCATCTGGCAAAACAACGTGTAAATACGCTGTTTGCTGGTCTGTTAAATCTGTATTATCTTTATCATCTGCAATAATTTGATTTATCACTCCATCACCCTGACTATCGTTAACAGCACTTATACGACCCCCTCTTCTTGCACCAGACCTCACAGAATCTGCAATCCCAATTACTGTTGATGGTCTTACTATTACACCGGCTTCCAAAGTTGTTGTAAAAGAAACGGTTTCTGATTCCTTTAAATTTGAATATAAAAACCAACGACCTAATCTATTTGCTTGACCTCTTGAAGTACAAGCAAAGGCTTTTAAAGTTTTTCTTGTTCTGCCAAATTTAGATATTGAATCAGATAAAGCTGGTATTTCATTAGTAGTAACTAATTCAAAATCAATTTCTTGTACACTATTATCAAAAAAACCAACTTCAACTTCTGTATATTTTGTTTTTTGTCCTACACCTGAATAGTTAAAGCCTTCTTCTGTAATATTAGAATTGTTAAAAATGTATTGAGGGTCAGAAGTTTTTAGTAAAGCATTAGTAGGTCGGTCTTGTGATATTTGTAATGTGCCATTGCTATAGAAAGCCATTCCATTCATAACAGCACATAAATCATTTATTAAAGAATATGCATCATTTTTTTGATTCAAAATTACATTGCAGCTAAATCTTGGTTCAGTAGTTTCTGTAATCGGATCTGTAATTAAAAAACTAGAATAAACACTTGCAGAAAAAAAACTAAAAACATCTAAAGTCTCTTCATCAACGACACCATTCTCTCCTCCAAAACCTTTCTCTGTAGTTAGCAAATCATATAAAATCCATGCAGGGTCAGAACACCATTGTTTTTCGTTTTGAAATGTACCATTAAATGTATAATTTATTGTACCGTCATCATTATATGGATAAATCACACGCCCATTATTAGGGTCTATAGTTATATCATGTGGCACTTTGATTTTTGTACCTTTTACTCTATACATTCTTCTTGGATAGCTTTGAAATGATTGTGCATCAAATCTTAAAGCAATATATGCAAAACCTTGGTAAGCACTCGAATCAGTAGTTATTTCTGTAAGAGAATGAAAAAAAGTTTGATTAAATAATTTTTTTGGACTTACATCGGGGGCATCATCAGTGATTCTATTTACAGTTATAGCAACAGGAAAACTCATTCCTTTTTCAAAAACAATTTCAAAATCCTGTAAATAAGCTTCATTACTTTCGCCTTTTATAGGTCGTGGCTCTATAAGTGTAACGGTTCCATCTGCTTCAGTTATTGTTATTGAAATTTGTACTTCAGTACCGCCGGTTTTCCCATTGTTAAATATTTTTTTTAATAAAGGAATTTGTATTGTAACTCTGATTTTATCAACAAGATTATTGGAAATTTGTTTAGTGCTAGAAGCACTTTTTGTTATTTCTATTGGTGGATTAAATGTTTCAGTATTTTCTATTCCATTTATTTCTTTAATTGCTGTTTGATCTTCTGTTCCATTTTTCATAAAAACATCAACATCTTCAAAATTTTCTACGCCATTAACATTTTGCAAAGGGGTGCCATCTAAAAAAATATTTTTTCTAAAATCATTTATTCCTACATTGTCTTGCAATACTCCTTCTATTTCTCCAAAACCCAATAAATCAACAACAGTTGCAAACTGCTTACTTCTTAAACCATCTTTAATTAATTCTGGATCAACTACCCTGTTATCAGGTATTCCACCAAATAAATCATCAGAAACTAATTTAGGCATAATTTTATTTTAATAAGATCTTCCTAGTTCATCAACATCATCTGGATGTATAGGAAAACTAAAGGTACCAACAGAATTGTAAATACGTACTTGTGGTGGATTATTATCAGAATCCCTATCAGTGCTTCTGACAAGCGCTATGTTAGCAGGAAATGGAGAATCTTCTGCTAATATTTGTTCATCAAAAACCATAAAATTATCGTTATCAATTTTAAAAATTGCATAAATTCTATCTGTAGCCTTATCTTTAAAATTAAGAAATTCTAAACCAACAAGATCACTTGTTTTAAATCCATGATTAGGGTTCGTTACTTTAATTGCAACTCCTTCAAGATTTATATTGTCAACACCCTGTCCACTTCTAAAATGCTTGATCCACGTAGCTGTAGCTGATGCCCTTCTTATTCTTGCACTATCAATACCTGAATTTATAACTATAGAACCGCTATAAACAAGTCCATATAAAATAGGTACTGGAACACCACTAGAACTTACATTTTGTATATTGTTAAACGAATAAGATCCTCTTATGTTTGGATCAATACCACTCACATCAGAGGTTGATGGAACAGGTTTTTGCGGAGCTATAAGATCAGTAATACCACCAATAACTAACGAAGAACCAATAGCAGTCAAACCTCCACCAAGAACAGTTCCAAGAAGAAAACCTGATATTCCAGTTGTAAATGCAGTAGTAAGTGCTGAACCACCAGCAAGTGCGCCAATACCAAGAACTACAGGTAATGACCCAGTTGCTACAGGAATAATTTGTATATCTCCTTCTCCAGACATGGATAAATATTCTTCTGTTACTACTTTTCCACCTAGTTTTACTTTATAAATTTGTTCATTCATATGTTTTTGCACGCCTTCAAAATTTGCTGTTAAAAAACTAACAGCTTCTTTTGGAGATTTTACAGCAGCTTCAAAATATGACCTTCCTAGAAATAGCCTTAAATTACCATATACTCTTATTTTTTTAAGCTGCATATCTATATACCCCTTTTAATGCTTGTTGATACCTTAAATCAAAAGGTTCTCTACAACTTAATCCTTTTATATTATGATTTAATATCATGTTATCGCCTATAAAAACAGCAACATGATCTAAATTTCCAGTGACTGATTGAAAAAGTAATACATCACCAATTTTTATATCTTTTATTGTAGGTAATTTTTTAAAATTCAATTTTGGTAAAGCAAATTCAAATTCTGGATTATTTAAAAAGTCTTTTATTTTTTTTGGTCGTTTCCAAAATTTAATATTTATGTTTTTTGTTTCTTTGTACCAATCAGTAATTATTGACCAACAATCATATTTTCCCCATATAAATTCACGACCTATTAATGTAGGGGACTTCCAGCCGCTTGGTTCAAAATTTACCCATTGATCGTTTTCAATACTATATATAAAATATGGAAAACCAAGATGCTCACAGGCCGCTTTATCTGTATCAGAGGGCGTTGCAGTACCAACAGGGTGGCTATGTATTACACCAATGACCTCTCCTGTATCTTCACATTCTGCCCAATCATCAGGATCAAGTATAAAAAATTCAAACTTTCCTTCTGCTAAATTTTTACAAGGCCAAAACTGTTTTTTACCTTTTATTATTGCTAATAAACCACACGCCTCATCTGGTGCTTGTTGCTTTGCATAAGTTATAAAAGATTCTTTCCAAGTCATGTTTAAAAATTAACAAATCTGCCGACACCTGCAAAATCAGTTTTCGTAACAAGTTTACTTGGTGCGTCAACACCAAACAAGTCAAAAGAACCTACAAGCTCAAATTGAACAATATTTCTATTTTCTAACACTTTTCTTTCTATGCTATAAATTTCCCTTGGTAGTTCAGATGATGGATCAACTGATCCAATTTTAAATGGATTAATACTAGATGGAAAATTAACCTCATCAAGGTTTTGAGTTAGAGTTTTTCTTCTTGTTACTTTTGCGTGTGCTAAATCAGATAGTGCAGTAGTTTGATTTGTCAGTTGCAATATTGTAGAAATTGTTCCTAATAAATTAGAAAGAGTTAATGTTGGTCTAGGCAGCTTCCCTTTGCCGGAATATTTATATCCTTCTGCTTTACAAGGTAATCTAGAATATGTGTTTGATTGCCAAACGACATCAAAACTATCTTTCATATTATTACCGCTATGAAATAAATATACAGTTGGATCAGAAATCGTCGAATTTACATTGAAAGTGACATTGTGAGTTCCAGTTATTGTTGCAGAATTAATAGCTGTAACTGTAAAAGTATTTGTAGCAACTGTTTGTATTGTATAAATTCCATCAATAGCACCACCAGTAGTAAATTTTAAGCTTAAGATTAATCCCGCAGAAAAGCCATGTGAATTTAAGGTTATAGTAATTGTTGTTCCACTTTGTACATATTGGCCTGTCTTAGCAACTTTTGTATAGTGTATATCAGGTTTTAATTCAACTGAAAAAAATTCAAGTATTGATTTTGATTCAAGTTTTTGTAGTTCAGAAGTAGGGTTAGTCATCTAAGGTTCAAAAACTTCACGAAAAGTACAATTAATAATTGCTCTGTTTAAAAAAGGAATTGTTTTTGTCCAACTGTCGCAAACATATTTACCAGCACCTGATAATGAAAAAGTTAAGTTTGTTGCATTTGTGACTAAAGCAGCATCAGCAGTAGTAGAAGTAACAGTAAACGTATTTTGATTTGTAGAAGTTTTTACAACATAATCTCCATCAGTGACTCCAGAGCTAAAATCTATTGTCAAAACATCACCTATCGCAACGCCATGATTTGCAGCAGTTACAGTGACTATTACCCCTGCCCCTCCCATTCCGTTAGACTGTACAAACTGGCCTGATCTTCCACTAAATCCTTCTGCTGGTGGAGTAAAAGTGAAACTTAACTGATCTGCCACTCTGCTTCTTAAGAACGCCTCAATGACATCTGATTCAGTTTCAGACACGTTAAAAGTTAAATTATATACTTTAGGATCTTGAGATAAAGGCAAGCCATACAAAGCCCTAAACTCATAACCATCTCCGAGTTGCGTAACCCTTACTTTCGGTTTGCTTGTTTTTCTTGTCCCATAAGTGGGCTGTATTGATGGAAATGTTGCCATTATCTATTTAATAAACCTCCTGCCCTTTGTTCATCAATTATAGTTGCCTGCACTACACTGGCAATCAAACCGCCTAACTGATTTGATTCTGCGTCATTGCCCTGAACCGCAGTGCCAGAGGCATCAACATTAATAACAATATTATTAACAACTGATGCCCCGCCCATTGGTACAGATGGAAGTATAGTTCCTGATCTTGAGGGTACAAAAAGCTCAGGACGACGTTCACCAACAATATAAGGTTCATTTGCTCTTACAGGCCCACCATTTTCCTTCATAAAAGTAAAGCGTGATACCTGTTGTGCGGGAGTTAAAGATGGAGTTGGAGTTTTAGTAACACCACCGCCAAATATGCTACCAAGAGCAGTTCCTAAGAAGTTTCCAAGACCAGAAACTGCTTGCTGCATAGCAACTTCAATAAGCTTTCTTTTAAGATCATTCAGTACACTAATTGCTGCTTGTCCAAGAGTTTTAGTTCCCATTGCTGCGTCTGTAAGATTTTGAACAACTCCTTGTTCTATTGACATACCTACTTCCATAAATTTTTCTTTTAATTTTTCTGTTTCTTCTTGTTGTTTTTTTGTAAGTTCTGCCGCTTTTGCCTTCTCTTCATTTTGTTTTTTCTGCTCTTCTAGAATTTTTTGTTCTACCCCTAAAGTTTCCTGTCTTTTTACAAGTGCTTCAATATTTTGTTCAATCTCTCTTCTTTGTCTTTCAAGTGATTGTTCTGCTCTACCTTTTGCTTTTGCTAATCTTTTATCTATTTCTCCAAGTGCGTCTTGTTGTTTTTTTAATGCTTTTTGAACTTCATCTCCAGAACCCTCAGCAATAATGCTTTGAAACTCTTTTGCTTCTCTTCTTACTTTCATAAATTGAGTTGCAAGGCCACCAACAGCTGCAATCAAAATACCAATAGGCAGGGCCAACATTGCAACTTTTAATGCACCAATAGCCAAAGTTGTTTTTGTTACCCCACCAGCCGCCAGTAATGCGGTTGCTTTAACACCTACAAGTCCCTGTGAAGTAATCAGGCTAACTTTTCCGACCATACTTAGTTTGGCTAGTAATGCAGTGACAGCACCTGTGACTATTGGAATTGAAACAGCTAATAGTTTTGCAGCAACAGCTATTTTTGTGACTAATATGGCAACTTTACCAGCGTCTGAATTAGAGAACTCTAAAAGTTTATTTATCAACAAAGTTAAATTCTTTGTCACTGATTCAACTGCTGGCCTTAGCTCATCACCAAATCTTCTTGAAAGATCCTCAGTTGCATTACTAAAGTTTTTAAATACTTGAGTAGGATCATTTGCAAGTAATTGCTTCAGAAATCCACTACCTTCAGTTCCTATCCTTCCTAAAGCTCTAAGAACAACATCACTTGTTAATTTGCCATCAGCAGCTAATTTTTTAAGCTCTCCAATGGTTACACCAAGTTCTTCTGCTATTGGAGCAAGAACTGTAGGCACTTGTTCTGAAACACTCCTAAATTCATCACCAGCAAGCCTTCCTGAACCAAGAGCCTGTGCTAGTTGCCTAAATGCGTTTGATGATTCTATAGCTGATGCACCAGCTAATTTTGCAGCCGTATTAAATCCAAAAAATACAGTTCTTATATCTTCAACTGATGTTCCAAGTGGAGCCAGTCTTGCTGTTATATCTGTTACGCCTTCCAAAGCTTCAGTTGCACTCAATCCAAAAGCTTTCTGTGCATCTGTCGCAATCTGTTGAGACTTTGCAAAATCTCTACTGCTTTTCGTAAGCAACCTGAGTCTTACGTTTAATTTTTCAAATGTTGCTGAAGTTCTTACTGCTTGCCTACCAATTAGTGTTATACCTGTCGCAGCAATCGCAGTTCTTAAGCCATTAAATGAATTTTGTAATCTATTTGTCTGATTCTGTACACCATTTAACGCCCTTGTCGCACCGCTGGCATCAACTCTTAACCTAACGACTGCTTCTGCCACAAATACAAAAAACTCTTTTCTCTATATTACCCTGAAATGCGTTTTTGTCGTTGCAATGCTTTCTTTTCGTCCTCAGTCTTAACTCCATAGTAGGCAGCCCAATATATAAACTCTGCCTCAGTCATATTCATTCTGAGTTCTTGCACTGTCTTACCAAGTTCTGTTGCTAGGAAAAACTCAAATCTAAACCAGTTATCCCCTTTTATTCTTTTTTTGCTGTATCAATATCAAGCTTTATATCATTTAAGAAAAGCTCAAGGTCATTTAATACTTTCTCTGGAAGCTGTCTTTGCAATATAGGTGCATCTGACATATCAAAAGCAAGTGTGCCATCTTCTTTTTCTGCCATTTGACAAAGAAGTTGAGTTGAAACAACTAAAGGGTCAGCATCAGGGCCAGCCATTTGTGTCGCTTTTATCCTTGCAAACCTTGTAATTGGCTTAAACCAAAGAGATAGTTTTACTTCACCTTCAGAATTTTTTACGTCAAATTTTCTTCTTGTGACCATTTCATCTTGAAACGCTCCAAGCAGTATGTCTGCGGTTCTTTGTGTTGCCATAAATAAATGCGAAGAATTTTACTTTTAGATTTCTGATGTTATTGTGCCAGATGGCTTGAATGTGATGTTGATTGTGCTTACATCACCAAGAGTTGAACCCTGCTCAAAGTTTGTTATAAGGCCGCTGAAGCTGATCTTTTTAGTTCCGCTTGCACTATCAGGGAAAAGCTCAAAAGATGCTGTTGCTGGGTCGCCAGTGGTCAAGATGCCGTCCATAAAGGTTGCAGTCTCTCCAGAGGCAGCGTTGTCGTATTGAAGAACAGCAGATCCCTCACCCTCAATAAGTCCACCAACAAAGGATTTGAAAGTGTCACCTTGAACAGTTGTTTCTTGGGTATCTTTGGTGATAGACATAGACCATTCTCTAGTGCCTAAAACTGGGTTGACTGAAGA
>Ga0209348_1001812_pt1 | contig 10263 bp, 21 predicted proteins | sample ETNvirenome_2_30_FD_184065 | JGI IMG/M metagenome (GOLD analysis project Ga0209348, IMG submission 184065) | Marine viral communities from the Pacific Ocean - ETNP_2_30 (SPAdes) (version 2) | ecosystem: Environmental > Aquatic > Marine > Oceanic | place: Pacific Ocean | collected 2013-06-22 | reverse complement strand
AATATTAAAAAATGCAGGGGTTGAAGAATTAAAAAAGCTTGAAGAAGGTAAAGGATTAGATGTGGTTACAGGAAATACGGTGGATATGGTAAAAGCCGGAATTATAGATCCTTTGTTAGTTACTAAGAGTGCATTAGCTAACGCGGCTTCAGTAGCTACAACTATATTATCAACTGATTGTGTAATCAACAATGTGAGAGCATGAAAGCGGTAGGCAAGTATATAGTTATAGATCCTATCAAGGAAGTTGATACGACTACAAAAGGAGGTTTAATTCTAGCTGAAAAGCAAAGAGAAGATATTAGGTACCGTCGCGCTAAAGTAATAGAGCCCGGAACTGATGTTTCGGTATTAAAAAAAGGTGATAAAGTTTATTATGATAAATCAGCTGGATTTAATATAGAAATAAAAAAAGAAAACTATAAAGTCATTAAAGAGCACGACGTAGTTATTATTTTATGAGAAGATTAACATCTGGGGATTTAAAAGAACTGGGTTTGCTTAAACATTATAGAATAATAAGGAAGTGGGCTTGCAAGACTAATGAATTAACAGATGCAGATCTAGAGCTACTAATTTACTTAGACGCTATAGATATGTTTACTAAAGATGATTTTATAAAAGGTACGTACTCATTTAGCTGGGATAACAGGCGCTGGAACAGATTATTGAAACAAGGGTGGATCGTAGTGTGGAGGAAAAGAAACCGCACCACTCAAAAATATCACATATATAAAGTATCCTATAAGTGCAAGCAGCTAATTAGTAGAATGTATCGTATTATGCTAGGTGAAGAAGAAATGCCTACAACTAAATTAGAAAAAAGTAATAGATATAGTTACAAAGTAATAACAAAAGCAATAGATTATGCCAACAAAGATAAGTAAATCACCATTAACACTTCCAGTAAGTTTAATAGCGCAAGGAGTTAAAGGTATTATAGGTGGAATGACTGGTGGAATATCTAGTGCTTCACAAGCTATAAAAGACATAGACAAAGAAGAGTTTAAGGATATGAAGTTTGGTGAAAAACTAAAAACTGGACTTGGCGTATATGGAAAAGGTTTAAAAGGTTTTTTAGGTGGAACTGCTCAAGGACTAATAGGTACCGACTTTGGCTTAGTTGATGATGGCACAGAAGAAGTAAAACAAGAAGAACAACCAACATATAGAACTAATATAGATCCTATGACAGGAGAAGAAATACCATTAATGATGACTGTAAATATGAAACCTTTAAAAATGTTAACAGGTATAAAAGGAAATATACCTCACAATATGAGTGCTAAGCAATATAATGACGCTTTAAAAATGCAAGAAATATCTGGAGCTGCTCCATTGCAAAGCAATGCTTTTTATGCTTCATTAAACGCCGCTAAAGAAAAAGGTGCTGACACCTTTGAAGTTGGTGGAAAAACTTTTAACGTTAAATAAATAATTATGCCAAGTTACGGAGAGTACCAAAAGCCTGCAGGAGTATTAAAATCTTGTGGATGTGATAGTATGTGCGGATGCCATGCTAAAAAGAACATACCAGGTATCGAGAACAATATACCTTATAAAGGAAACGCTGTTCTCAACGCTAACAAATGATAGGTGTAGATGACTTGAAGCTGTATTTACTAAATGCATCTTCTTTTACTTTAGCTAGCTTAAACTGGATAGAGCCTGCATTAGAGATATTATTACTAGCTTTAACCATAGGGTATACAGTTCATAAATGGTTATTATTACATAAGAAAAAGAAATGAGAAGTATAAACGAGATTATAGTACATTGCTCTGCTACAAGAGAAGGACAAAATATACCTGTAGAAACTATTAAAAAGTGGCATACAGAAGGTAGGGGTTGGACAGATATAGGCTACCATTTTTATATAGAACTCGATGGGACCATTAAAAAAGGAAGAGATATAGATAAAACCGGAGCTCATTGCAAAAATCACAATAGAAATTCAATAGGGGTGTGTTATTGCGGAGGCGTTGAAGCTGACGGTAAAACACCAAAAGATACAAGAACAGAAGCGCAGAAAGAAAGTCTATTACACGTGTTGAAAACATTAATAGCTATGTATCCGCTTGCTACTATTTATTCACACAATGAGTTTGCTAATAAAGCATGCCCGTCATTTGATGCAACTAATGAGTACAAAGATCTCTGAAAATACAAACATACAACTTGACATAAAAACTGTAATAGCTATAATATCAATAACAGCATCTTTTGTTGGTATGTATTATACTTTACAAGCAGATATTGAAGAAGCTAAAACAATGCCACCTACTGAAGTTACTCGTTTAGAATATGAGTTAAAAGAAGAGTGGAACGAAAAGATGATTATGCAGTTGAAAGATCAAGTTGAAGTACTAGAAGAAACAGCTGACATATTAAAAGAAGAAATTAAAATAACTTCAGCTATGATACAAGACGGTACTGAAGCTGATGCTATGCTAGATGAGTTAAATGCTAAACTAGAAGAATTAGAAAACAAAAAACCTAAAACAACTGTAATAGTTAAAGAAGTTGAGATAGGCAAAAAACGTAAGTGGTAATGGGAAAAATATCAGGACCTTGTAAAGCAGCAGCTAAAAGAAAATTTAAAGTATGGCCAAGCGCTTATGCTAGTGGCTGGGGAGTTAGATGTACTAAAGCTGGTGGACCAAGTAAAATGGGTAAAAGTAAAAAGAAAAAGAAATGAGTTTAAAGTCAGTAGTTGCACAGCTTAAAAAAGCTTCTAAAATGCACTTAGCACAAGCTAAAAAAATAGAAGCACATATTAAGGAAATGCAAAAAATGTCAAAAAAGAAAAAGTGAAAAAAAGAGGTGGAGCGTACCGCGGCACTTTAAAAGCTAGAATTAGTAAATTGTATGGAGGAAACGTTACTTGTGGTAAGGTTAAAAAGTTAAAATCAAGACCAAGTAGAACTAAACGTGATGTACAACTAGCTAATTGGTTTATTAATATGCATAATTGTAAATAATGGCAGATCCTAAAAAAGGTACAGGTAAAAAACCAAAAGGCTCTAGTCGTAGGTTATACACTGATGAAAACCCAAAAGATACAGTTAGCATTAAATTTGCTACACCTGCAGACGCTAGAGCAACATGTAGTAAAGTTAAAAAAGTTAATAAACCTTTCGCAAGAAAAATACAAATAATGACAGTAGTTGAACAGCGAAGTCGTTATGGTGGAAAACCTAAACAAAGAGCTATAGCTAAACGCTGTAAAGAAGCAATAAGAAGATTACATGGCAAAAAAAAGACCTGAATGGAAAGACAGCAAGTATGCAGACGCTAAAGGTAAGTTTAAAAGCTTGTCTTGTGGAGAATTAGCTAATTGGTTAATAAAGTCTAGAAAAGGTAATAAAAAAGCTATTGTAGGATCTTTAAATCAACAGATAGTTTTTAATAGAAAAAAGAAACCAAGCTATGCTAAAAAAATGGTTTGTGCTAGAAATAAAGCAATGAAAAAATTAGGTAATGCCAAGAAGTAAAGTAAAAGGTGGAGGCACTAAAAAAGTTTGTTTACCAGCTGCCAAAGCTAGAAGTTTAAGTAAAGCTGAAAAGCAAAAGATAATTAGAGCTAAAGAATCTGCAGGTCGTGCTGGTAAATATAAAAGATCTAGCAAGACTAACGTTAAAGGCGCAAGGAAAAAAGGTGCTACACTCCGTGATTGGTTTGAAAAAGAAAACTGGATTAATATAAAGACAGGTAGACCTTGTGGTGAATCAACTAAAAAGAAAAAGAAGTAATGGCTGTAGATAAAAAAACTTTAAAATGTAATAAACCTAGAAGAACACCTAAACATAAGTCTAAGTCACATATAGTTAAAGCTTGTTCAGCTGGCAAAGAAAAAATTATTAGATTTGGACAGCAGGGTGTTTCTACAGCTGGTAAACCAAAGAAAAACGAGTCAGCTAAGCAAAAAGCTAGACGTAAAAGTTTTAAAGCTAGACATGCTAAAAACATTGCTAAAGGTAAAATGTCAGCTGCTTACTGGGCAGATAAAGTAAAATGGTAATATGGGTTTTAAATTAAAATCACCTTATAATATAAATAATACTCCTATATACTTTATAAAGGAAGAAGATGGTGTTTTAGGTAGAACTAATATGAATTGTACTATTACAATTAACGATAAAGTAAGAAACCAAAAGCAATTAAAAGAAATTATAGATCATGAGATGGTCCACGTTAAACAAATAAAAGACGGTAGATTAGCTTATGATGATAATAACATTTACCACAGAAAAAGTGGTAAAGGTAAATGGAAAGTTAAAAAAAGAAGTAAACAAGTGGATGGTTCCCCAATGAACTGGTGGGAAAAAGAAGCTTATAAAAAATAAAAATTATGCCTTATAGTGATAAACCTTTAAAAAAATACGGAGAAACAAAGCCAGCCACAATGGCTAAAGGACCTTATATGGTGTCTGGAAAAATGCAACCACCTGCTATATTAATGAAGTGTGGGATGAAAAGGATGGGTAAAAAGAAGTAATGTCTGAAGTTAAAAAATTTAACGAAACTAAAATAGGGGCTTTTCTAGCAAGTAAAGCTCCTAAGGTTTTATCTGCGTTAGGTGACGTACTTCCTAACCAAGGAACGCTGGGTGTAGTAAAAAATCTTATAACAAGTGATACTAAGATTAAAGCTGTTGATAAAGAACAAGCGATGAAACTTATCGAGCAAGACTTACAAGAGCTAAAAGAAATTTCAGGTAGATGGAGAGCTGATATGAAAAGTGATTCATGGTTGTCGAAGAACACTCGTCCTTTGACTTTAATATATCTAACATTTGCCTCAACAATATTAATAATAATTGACTCGTTTCACACTATATTTGATGTAGATACAGCTTGGGTTGAATTATTAAAAACTTTACTGATTACAGTATATGTAGCGTACTTTGGATCTAGAGGCGCTGAAAAAATTACAAATATAAATAAATAAAAAATGTCAATAGCAGGATTACAAGGTAATGAAATGGCGCAACCTAGAGTTTTCGCTCACGATGCAGTAGCTGTTACACCACACGATACTAATAGAATACCTGGAACAGAAACAAGAGGGTGTTGTTTATATGTGGGCACAACGGGAGGAACAGTTGTTGTTATAATGGAGAGTGGTAGAGAAGCTACTTTCAATGCAATTCCAGCAGGATCTTTTTTACCTGTTTTAGTTACTCATGTAAAAAGTACTGGTACTAATGCTCCAGATATACTAGCTTTATTTTAAAGTAAATGAGATTAGGTATAAAAATAACTACTCCTGGTTACAAAAGACCTAGAAGTGGCTCTACGCCGCCACCTCCACCATCTAATTTGATTTTATTAGAAAATGGTGTTGACTTTATATTGCTTGAAGGAAGTACTACTGATAAGATAGAATTAGAATAAAAAAAATAAAAAAATGGCAAACACAAAAATAAGTGCTTTTACCGCTGAAACTGACGTAGCTAATATAACTGGTTTTGCTGCTTTTAAAACAGTTGGTCAAAGCAGTACAAACGTAAGAATAAGTGGTAGTGAAATAGAATCTACACTAAATTTAGATAACTTTGCAGTTGGTACTTTAGCAGTTGGAAGAGGTGGTACTGGTCAAACTAGTTATACTGATGGACAGTTATTAATTGGTAATACTACAGGAAATACATTAACTAAAGCTACATTAACACAAGGAACAGATTTAAGTATTACAAACGGAAATGGATCTATAAGTATAGGCCATGCTGCAGTAAGTAATACTCCAGCAACTAATAATACTACTCTTTCAGCAGGTGGAACTTTTACTGCTATAAACTCTGTAACTGTTAGTGCTCAAGGACATTTAACAGCTCAAAATACAGAAACTTACACTTTACCAAGTGCACCAACTGGAGCAAATCCTAGCGTAGCTATATCTGGCACTGTTGTAAATGGATCTGCATCTACTTTCATGAGGTCAGATGCTGTACCTGCGCTTGGCAGTACAATAACTATCGGCACTGGAGGTTCTGCTAGAGGTTTAGTAGATATACAAGGTGGAAATAATTTAGATGCTCAGTTAAGACTTAATTGTTCAGCTGGAACACATGCTGTAGTTATAGAAGGGCCTGACCATTTATCCGGAAGTGCTAATTACATAGTTAAATTACCACATGAAGCTCCAGCTGTTAATAAAATATTAAAAGTTGGTACATATGCGGCTAACGCAGGTACTTATGCTGATCCATCTTTAGCTACGATGATCTGGGCTGATGCAGGAAATACTGTAACAGAAAGTTTTATAATAGCTGCTTCAGATGAAACAACAGCTTTAACTACAGGTACAGGTAAAGCTACTTTTAGAATGCCTTATGCATTTACTTTAACAGCTGTTAGGGCAAGTGTAGGCACGGCACCTGTAGGTTCAGTAATAACAGTAGATATAAACGAAGCAAGTTCAAGTATATTAAGTACTAAAATAACAATAGATGCAGGAGAAAAAACATCAACAACAGCTGCAACAGCCCCAGTAATAAGCGATTCAGCTTTAGCAGACGATGCAGAAATCACAATAGATATAGATACAGTAGGTAGCAGCACAGCAGGAGCTGGGCTAAAAGTTACCTTAATAGGAAATCAATAAAATACGTTAATGAGTATTTTTATAATAAATTCTTACATTACTTTTCCGGACTTACCTCCAGATCAAATAGCTAACGCGGAAGCTATGTCATTTAATGGGACAGATCAATATATAAACATTCCTAATAGTACAGATTTTAATTTAGGAACTGCTTTTACTATAAGTGGATGGTTTAATTTTAGTTCTAACAAATATCAAGGACTTGTTAGTTTTGATGCCACAAGTGGCGGTTCACCAAGAGGCTGGTTTTTATTTCAAATTAGCAGTAGCAATGATATTAGGTTATTTGACGGCACTACTGTTTTTACTTTAAAAACGTCATATACAACAACTAACCAATGGGATCATTTTGCAGTAACTTATAATGGAACATATTTAGTTTTTTATATAAACGGAAATCAAGAAAGCATACAAGCAGTTTCAGTTGATTTACAAACTAATGGAAATGATGGACAAATAGGAAATAATCAATTTTCTGCTGGAAGATTTTTTGATGGTAAAATGGATGAGGTAGCAATTTTCAACACAGCATTATCAGGCCCTAAAATCCAACAAATATATGACGCTACAGCGGTAGTAGGTGGCGTTCCGCAAACAGCAAACTTATTTACAGGTGGACTGTCGTCCTCTCTTGTATATTGGAACCGAATGGGAGATAGTTAAATTATAGAATATGTCAGCAAAGTATAAAAGTCCAAGTTTTTTATTGCCTAACGAGATAAACACAAATACTAATCCGCTTAATACGGATGGTAATCCTGCTACTGGCACGGGTGTTAATAGTTTGTATTCTATGGATTTTAGTGGGACAGAGTATATAACAGGTGGTCTTTTAAGTGAATACATATCATTATCAGCTCCTACATCTTACACTGTAAGTGCTTGGATTAAAACAACAGATAATGGTGGGCTTTCAAGAGGAATTGTAAGCTCAGCACAGTACTCAAATGGATTAAATTTTGATGTTATTCAAGGAGAAGTGTCTTTTGGAGTAGGTAGTGGCACAGCTACAGCTACTACTACAACTGCAAATGTAAATGACGGAAATTGGCATCACGTTGTTGGTACTTATGACAGTGAAGGAGACGCAAGCGGAAATACTTTATATATATACGTTGATGGTGTACAAAAAGCATCTAACACAGGAAATAGAGGCATATATGCTTTTAGTAATTATCCTTTATTTATTGGAGCAAGAGGAGCTCAAAGCTCTACTTACTCACCGTTCATTGGGCAAATTGACGAAGTAGCTATATTCAACAGAACTTTAAATACTACAGAAATAGCTGCACTATATGGAGGGACTAGTCCCAACATATATCCATCTAACATAATGGCTACAGATTTAAATCCAGTAGCTTATTATCCATTAGGCGAGCAAGCGCAGAATACAGGGTATCTTGACCCTAATAATCCAGGAAGTGATATGTCAGGATCAGAATGGCAATTTCCAAATGGTGTATTGCAAGATTATGTAATGGATTTTGATAGTACTTCGCCTGGAGATTACGTAAGTTTAGGTGATTTAACAACTGTTGAATCAAATGAGTTTACTATTTCAATGTGGGTAAATAAAGATAATATAGCAACTAATTCTGTTTTATTTAACTCAGGAACCGCCGCGGCTCCTAACAATTCTGTTACTTTTCAACACACGGGTTCTACTTTTTATATTGGCGTTGGTGGAGCAGGCGGACAAACATTATCCGCCGGTTTATCTTCTGGAGTTTGGTATAATTTTATTTTAACTGTAAATGGAACAACTGCTAAAGTTTATATAGATGGTGATCAGTTTGGAAGTAATATAACAGTAGGCAGTGCAAGAACTGGTATAGGCTCAGAAGCTGTATTAGGAAAATACAATTTTGGAACTTTTGCAAATTTAGACGGTAAAATGTCTAATGTAGCAATATGGAATACAGATCAATCAACTAATGTAGCTAACATATACAACAACGGCTCTCCTCAAACAAATTATACAGTTTCTCCACAAAACTGGTGGAAACTAAATGCAGATTCTGTTTATACGCCTAGTGCACCTAATTATACAACAGCTTTAGATTTTGTAGCTTCAGAATCAGATTATATAGATGTAGGAAACTTAAGCGCTATAAATGGTTTGCAAAAAGTTACTTATTCATTTTGGATGAATGATAGTTCTGGTGTTGCTTCCTATCCAATAGGAACAGATGGGCAACTTATTTTAATGCCTTTAATTAATAGTGATAGGTTTGATGTATATTTAGCTGGTTCAAGAATTTACAATAATCAAACTTTAACTGTTTTAAACACAAATCAATGGCATCATATTGTGTTAGTTATTGATAGTACTTTATCTACAGCAAATCAAAGAACTAAACTTTATATTGATGGAAATTCTTATACAGATGTATCTGGCACAGCAATAACTCAAAATGCTACTATTGGAACTGTTGCAACTGATACAAACATAGGTAGAGCAAGTGGAAGCACACCAGCTTATTTTAATGGACAGCTTTCTAACGCAGCTATATATAACTCAGCTTTAACGTCTTCACAAGTTTCAACTTTATTTAACTTTGGTACTCCAGAAACTAATATATCTTTTTCTCCAGTAGCTTGGTGGAAGTTAGATGATCAAACTGCAATAACAGATTCTTCTGGCAATGGAAATACAGGAACTAATAATGGTGCAACCGACGCAACAACTTCTGTTGCCGTTGTCCCATCTTGGAAAATACCAAGTGCACTTACTGTGCCTGAACACAACTACTTAAATGTTTTAAATTTTAATTCTTCTGAAAATGACTATATAAATACTACAAGCAATGTTGGTATTTCAGGTAGTCAATCAAGAACTATGTCTGTATGGTTAAAAGGAGGAAGTACAAATAACGGAAAAAATTGGCCAATGGCTGTTGCGTTTGGAAATGGTAGTAATAATCAAGCAATGTGGATTGGTGGAGGCGGATCACCTTCTGCTTATTGGTATTTTGGTTTTTGGGGTTCACCAAGCGCTACATCTGGTGATTTAGACAGTGGAATAAGAATGGACGCTGATAATAATTGGCATTTACTAACTTCTGTTTATGATGGAAATACTCAAATTGCTAAAGGTTATATTGACGGAGTTGAAGTAATATCAGGTTCTCGAACTTCAATAAACACAGGTAATAGTACGTTAAATATAGGAAAACACTTAACGCAAGCTACTTATTGGGATGGACCTATTTCAAATGTGTCTATCTGGAATACAGCTTTATCAGGCCCACAAGTATCAACTATTTACAATTCTGGTAAGCCTGAAACAGCTATAAGCTTTTCTCCAATTGGTTGGTGGAAATTAGATTCAGCTACAATTACAGATTCTGCTGGAAGTAATAATGGAACTAATAATGGAGCTGAAGTTGAAGTATCTAATGTTATAGCTGGCAACATCCCAGTAAATGGAGTAAGTACAACTTTACCAAGTACAGCTTTACAACAAAGTGATTTACAATTTGATTCACCTTTTAGTAACTATAGTTTAAGTTTTGATGGGGCTAGCGATTACTTACAGTCAGATTCTTCTGTTGATTTAGGAATAAATAGTACTATTAGTATTTGGTTTAAACCTTCCACAACTGTTAATAATTATGGAATATTAATAGGAGAGTCTTCCTACTCTAGTTCAGTAC
>Ga0209348_1001811_pt1 | contig 10263 bp, 16 predicted proteins | sample ETNvirenome_2_30_FD_184065 | JGI IMG/M metagenome (GOLD analysis project Ga0209348, IMG submission 184065) | Marine viral communities from the Pacific Ocean - ETNP_2_30 (SPAdes) (version 2) | ecosystem: Environmental > Aquatic > Marine > Oceanic | place: Pacific Ocean | collected 2013-06-22 | reverse complement strand
ACCCTGAATGTTTACCGTAATCCCAGGTGTGCTAGAACCAGCGTTCATTTCAGCTAAGTTTTGTACACCAATCGATTCAACCGCTGAACGTCGCATTATAAATTCTCCAGCCTGTGCCATAATTGGTACGTTATCTTGCCATTGCACTATACCACCATTGGCAAATCGTTGTATTCCGTTATTTTTAATTAAACCACCTGTATGACCAACAAACATTGAACCTGCTTGTAATAAAGCACCGGGAACTTGCATACCTGGTACCATCATTAATACGCCACCTAATGTTTGTAATAAAGCAGATAACTGTTGTTCTGGATTATCTGCACTATCCCCTAAAGTTTTTATTGCACCAGCAGCCGTTAGAATACTTTGTGCAAACATATCCATATTGGCTTTGTGTTCTTTTAGTTGTAATGTAGCTTTTTTGTCTTGTTCTACTTGAATAGCATCAGCTTCTGCTATGGCTGTTTTTTTATTAAACAAATCAACAAAAGCAGCACCTAACATTTTTTGATTTTCTATACTTCCTTCCGTAATTCCATTTAATAATTCTTCTGCACTCACACCATTATTTAAAGCTTCTATATAATCGCTATATGATCCTGCTGAACCACCTACTGCTTGTGATAAACCTTGTGCTAATTCAGTACGTAACTTCATTTTTTCAATGTCTAAATCAGACATTCCATCTAATTTAGCTTGAATTAAAGCTGATTCTTCTAAAACACGATTTGCTGCATCTTGATTTTTTAATGAAGCAATACGATTTTGATCGTTTACTTTAGCTTGTTCATTTGATAACCTAATAGCTTCTGTTTTTGCTTTGTTTTCTGCAATCAAAGTATCTATGGCATTTAATCGTTCTACTTCTAACATTGTTAAGGCACGATTTTCATTAATAAGTGCTCTGGTAGACGCTTTATCTGCTTCGGTATTTTGTTGCATAGTAACTAAACGAATTAACAATGCATCTTCACTATCTGATATTGATTGTTTTAAATCTTCCTGAGCTTCTTTCATTGCTTTTGCAGCATCAGTTGCATCATTTAATCCACCTGTTAGATCAATATTTAAATCAGATAATTGTTTTATTGTCTCATTTAAATCTTTTGTTTCATCATCCGCTTGTGATGTTTCTTGACCCCATAAACGTAATGATTCTCCTATCGAGTCAATTGCCAAAGCCAAAGTTGTTGCACCAAAGATAAATATATTCCGTTGCATTGTTTTGTTTAGAGTTGCTTGAGCAAAAGCGGCTTTTATTGCACCAGCAGCATAAGCACCAAAAGCAATACCTAAACCAGTTAAGACAATACCCATCCTACGTGTATTTGCCATAAAATCAACAAATGATAGAGTCACTTCTCCAATTGGTATTAATAATTCTCCTAATTGGCGTCTTAATTCTAATAAACGACCTTGGGTTGCACGTAAGCGGTTTGCAAATTCTTGATTAGTACGATCAAGATCACCAACAGCATCAGCTGAACCACGCGCAATTAAACTAAGTCTAGCCATAATCTTTTGAGTCTGATCTAATTCGCCACTTGCATCACCTAAACCAAGTCGCATCGCTTCTGTCTTTAAGGTTGCTTCTGTTAATGAAATACCTAATGTACGTACAGCTTCATGGTTTCCAACGATTGCACTGGTAAATCTATTCGCAACTTCGGCGGTTGCAACATTTTGAAATGAACCAACATCTAAAGATAACTGTGCAATACTTTGCGATAATTCACTTGCTTGTTCTCTTGAAAAACCCATTGGCACAAATGTATCTTGCAAACCAGCAAGTAACTCAATCATTTCTTGTTTTGCTATGCCAAAACTGTTAGTAATTGATTGTGCAAATTGTTCTGCTTCTGGAGCGAAATCTCCAAACACAACCTTAAACTTATTTAATGATTCTCTTGCATCGGAAGCGGTTTTAATAAAACCACCTAAAGCACGGACTGTGCCAAATACTGCGAAACTAACCAGTAACATATTATTACGTAAAGCAGAAACTTCTCTACGAAATGCAGCAGTTACCTCACTTCCTTTATTTGAATCTCGAACAAACTTACGTGTCGATTGACTTGCTTTATCAATCTTTGCGCTTGCATCAACGAACCCTTTAGTTCGTACTTCTATTGTAAACTTAGCCATTTGATTTTATTAGTGCATTATACTCATCATCTATACTTGAAAAGATGACGATACGGTTGTATTCAGCTTGATCTAAAGTAGAATAAAACGGCAACTTAAAACGTTTATATGCCATATATTCTTCTAACATAAGTTGTGTTTGTGGTGTGTAAAAATACCCTGGGTTTGCACAATGAATTAAATTAAAATAACATTGTTGTCCTTTAGTAAATTTCTTTTCAACATCTTCTGCGATGATACGATCAATCTCATTCCACAACTCAATTTCATCGTATTGAACTAATGTGCCTAATGTGGGACTTAGAGCTTCATACGGAAATACCATGTCATTAGCTGTATGGCCTTTCATAGAAAACCATAAAGCAATACGATGAATTAAGTCTTTTTTTTAGATGGTCCTTTTTTATAGGCATTATACACTGCAATCAATACTTCATCAATAGTATTGTCATCTAATGATGCAAGTTCCTTGTCGGGGTTTGTGAAAGCAAAGTTCATAATCCAATCTAAAATATCATAGAATTTATCTGATTGCATTTCGCCAGTTTTAAGATCAACAGCAGATACTTCCAAGCGATGCATTTGTCGTCTATCTGCAAACGTTAATTCACGACACTCAAATGTGCCATGATCGGTTTTTACGGTCATATTAGGTGTAACGAATACGGAATGTGCCAAATAAAAGTTTTTGTTCGACATCAAACATCATTGCTGCCTGTTCATTTAAACTCATTCCTGTTATAATGGCCTTGTCGCAGGTAAATCCAAATTCAGATGCACTATTCCAAGTTGCGTGATTTGCAATAGTATTTTCTAAACCAGTTTGTGCAGATGCGTTCATAAAGTTACCAAGTAAACTTCTTGTGTCATAATCTAACTTTACCGTTGACGATAACGTAATCACTGGCCCTTCTGGAACACTTCTGCTAATAGTGTATGGTCTGTTATTTGTTGGGTCCCAACCTACATAATCAGATGGGTTTTCAATATTTAAATTAAAACTTTGCATTACTGGACCATCGACACCCGCTATTGTGCGATCAACAAAATCGTGAATAGTTCTGAAACCATCTGTTGTAGGTGCTCCAACAGTTCCCGGTGCGTGTAAAAATGTTGGACTGTATCCTGTTTTTAACGTACAACTGTATTTGACACGACCACCATCACTTCCTGCATCTGAAAAAACCGAAAATGCCGTTACGGTACAACCCGCTAATTCAATACAACCATCTGATGTAGAAGAATTATCAGTTAATTGTGGACTTATTACTTTTATCGTATAGGTCTCAGTTGCGGTAGTGTTTGATAAACCGTGATATAGATTTGGTGCAGTATAAGAATCAGAGACAACGATATTATAAGGTGGTGTTGCATTAGAAGCTGATGGCGTTGTGTGCAAAATACCTTTCAGAAATAACATTGCAGTATCATTTAATAAACCAGTGAATGTAATCTCTGATGGTGTGTTCTTACTACTAGAATAAATTTCTGCAAAATCCGCAACAAATTTTCCAGATTTAACGGATAAATCTTGATCAGGTGCAAACGAAGGCAAACTAACACTATCTGTGAAAAGTTGAGTTGGATCGTCTATTGGTGTTCCAAGTGATGTTTCTGCTTTCACAGCAATTCCAAAATCATTGGGTTGGTGTGCTACTACATTATTAGCCATAATTACTTACCTTTTTTTGCTTTAATTTCTTCTACATAATCCAAAGCAAGCTCTGGAATGTTATCAATTTTTATTGTTTTACCTGCATTTAGTTGATTCCAATTATTACGCGATAATCCTGAGTGACTATTAAATTTTGGAATACTACTTACAGAATCTTTTTTCTTTATATTCTTCATACAACCTCTAAAACGTTACCTATAAATGTTGCTTCTACTAATTGCACATCAGATGACACATTTGGATTATCTGGTTGGTAATCTATATTTTCTAAACGTGCATTAAAAAATCTTTGACCATTACTATCCGTATAACTTGTATTGTTGCGAATTAATCGTTTTAAACGTTCTATAACAGTAGAAACTACATCTATATGTGTATCTTTACGACTTTGACCAGATACAATTCGATAGTATTGTATTAATACTTCATACTCACGAATATGTCCAGCTGCTAAATCTTCTAATGCAGAATCAGCAATCGGTAATAGATTAAACCAATTCGTACCGCGAGCTACATAATCCACATCATACGATACTGGTTGCGTAAACTCTCCTTTAATTAAAACTTGCAATGGAGCTAATATATCAACGTCTAAATGATTAGTGTATGTAATAGCCATTATCGATATAATTGACCAGATTTTATTGCACCTATTTGTATATCAGAACTTTGAAATGTCACAGAAAATTCGTCACCAACAACATATATACCGGGACTCCATAAAACATGAGCTCCGTATGCAAATGCTTGATACGATCCATTCATTGTTTCAGCATCGACAACTTTATCCATGCGTAAACCAAGATCATTTTTTACATAGACATCATATTTTACAGGACTGCTAGTTCCAGGTGCAAAAGTACCGCCTGTGCTAATCACTAAACGAGCTTCATCATAATCAACACTAGGTGGACCATGAAGTTTTATATCTTGTGGAAAACCAGTTGTAGACGAATCGATCGAAACAACATTGACTATACCATCTTCTGATTTATTTGTAGTCTCATTCCACAATGCAAATTCACCACGTTTTAATCGATCCAGTAAACCAGTGCCATCTGCATTTAAAGCCATTTCATAAATTTCCTGACCTTTTTCAGTATCAACACGCCTTACAAGATCTGCCGCAGCTAAAATTGCATTTATGCGAATTAAAATAAAATCATAGGTTCGTGCATGAGCACCTTGTAAATCTGTATTATTTCTTTTATAAATTGTTCTGTTGGTTAAATAACTTCTAATAAAATCAGAGCTTTCATTAACCACAGCTTGTTTTAATGTTGCAAAATCCTGTGATTCTTCCCAATTACGTGCGTTCATATCTGCAACACTAGATCCACCAATATAGACATCTAAACGATCAGATGCAGCTTGGTAGGTCCATTCATTCATTGCATTTGGAGTATCACTTACATAGGTTTGCTCTGCACCGTCCATATAAAGTTGACTAACAAAACCACTATTATGTAAATAATATAAATTAGTAGTTCCACTTGCTACAAAGTTCCCAGGCAATACACGTTTGCGATCGTATGAATCTATATCGCAAATCGCTTGTAAATCCGTTGTTATGTTACAAAATGCTTCAAATCTTGTCATGCTTCTGCCATCTCTTTTTTACTGGTTAAAATAGTTACGTTAGGAACAGGTGCTGTGCTAATTAATGCAAGCATATAAGCCATTGTCTCAGGAAAATCAGCTTCAAATTCTCGAATACGTTTTTCTAATGATTTTAACTCACGCATAACCTGTAAAACTCGTTCAATTTTTTCTGAGTCATCCATACTTAGTTACTATCTCCATAAAATGTTCGGGTGTCGCCTTGCCTTTGTATGTGTTGTAATACTTTTTATAATAGTTTGCTTGATCAATTAAACTTTTTGGTAGTGGTTTAGGTACACGTCTGTAATGAAGTCTGCACATAACGATTTGAGCAGCTAAGTTTGTTGTTAATATAAATTCCCATTTTTTTTCATCTGGACTTGTAAAGTGTGACCAATCTAGCTCACACACTTCAGCAACTTTTTTCATTAGCGATTCACGATATTTTAAATAATTATTTATCATATCTAAACAGGTGAACGGTTCGCACTGGAATACGCCGCAAGCTGGTCCTTTAATCTGCTTAAGATACACGTATTTACTTTCAACTAACCCAGTATTGTAAACTAATTCAAGTGCTTTGTTGGAATTATACTTATCACCGAGTCTTGTTAAGACATCATCAATAAGTTCAATCATTTGTTTTTGGTCGATCAACTGGTCACACCTTTAATTTCACTTTTTTTTACCCATTTTCTTTTTTTTCTTTTTCTTGAAACCAATTTTTGATCCATATCCTTTCTTACTTGGCATAATTGCTCCTTATTTTTTTCTTATTTTTTTAATTTTATTGTTCTTGGTTCTTGCATATTTATGAGTCTTTGTTTCACGAATTAATGTCCCATAATAGCGTTTACCACCATACATCCAACTTACTTTTTTAGCCATATTTTATTACCACTTTTTGCAGCTCCAATAGCGTGCTGTTAACTTATTTTTTGCCGTTGCGCATTTATGTCTAGCTCGAAAAGATTTACGTCTTGCTGGGTTTGATTTTCTAATACGCATATTTGGATCTCCAAAACGTACTAACCTTACCTTACTACCACTTTTTGCCAATACAGCAAACTTTTTACTTTTCCCAGGTGTACGTTTAGGACGATTATACCCAGAAAATCTTTCACCGCGGTATGTGATCAATCTGCTTCTCCACCCATAACTTCTACGACAGCATCCGTACACGCATCGGCGATATTTTTATAAAATGCAATTTCCTCAGCTTCATTCATATTCGGCAAATTTGTTGCTTTTGCTAATTTTTTAGCAAGAGCCATTTCAAAAGCGTCTGATTGTATTTTTGCCATTAACTCACCCATAAATACTGCAATAACTTTTTTCGCAAATTTTTTCATTACTATTTCCTTACTTTAACAATTTTGTAGCTTAAATAGATAATCGTCATAATCGCGACTATGCCTTGCAATAATAAATTTATTTCTGCTAAGTAAAATCCATAATTCGCAAATGATAAACTCGATACTTTTAAACTATCCATTACATACCTTTGCCATTTAAACGGCCCTTTAAATAATTAAGGGAATCGGTTACATCATTGACTTCACCAATAATAATATTGTGTCGTTTTTCTGCATTTTCAATCAACTTTTCAGATCGCCTTTCAGCATTATCATCAGACTTATTATGCCTTTCAATTAGTTTAACAACGATTTGGGTTTGTGATTCAATTTCTTTTAGTATTTCAGCAATAGCCGAACTTTGTGATTCGTTCTCTACACGTAAATTTTCTAATGATTGAGCTTGAGAAGTTGCTCGAGTATTCATCGTATATATTAACCATAAAAAACACGCTACAATGCAACCTGTAAGGCCAATGTCACCATAGAGTGAAGCAAATTCACCTAACATTATTTGATCTCTACATTTTCATAACGTGAATGAGTTAAACACCAGTTTGTACCTTGGTTAATCGCGCCGTAATAAAAATGTTCTACCGAATCTTGGTCAACAATCGTAATTACTGGTTGTTCGTTATCTGGATTTAATTCATATCCAGCTATGGACCAACCCGTGCATCCTGTTATTGTGATCAAAAATGCTATGCATATTGTTTTCATCGTAACTGCACCTTATTTTCCACTAACTTATGTTTTACAATATCAAAACGCCCAAAACCATCATCAGTTTTTTCAGCAACTTTTTTAACATATTCTTTTTCAATCGTTTCAAATGAATTAGATGTCTTTACAATTGCACCATCAACTACTAAAAAGTATTTTTTAGAAGCTGGATATATAATTTCATTAGATGCAGAAATATATTTTTTTAAGTTAGGTTTATTATTATAATAAATCGCTACATCATAGTCTTGGGCGTTTCGTCTTACTAACATTTACTCAGCTGGCTCCATTGCTTGTTTTAAATCCTTTACGCCTTGCTGATGTTTATCTTTAAAGACTTTTAACGTAGCAGTTAACTGTTCATTAACGTGGATGTTAGTTGCGAGTTTATTATTTAGATCATTTACATGATCTTGATACCTAGCAACTTGACTTGCTAGTTCTTTTTGTGAATCAGTCATATCTTCAATAGCGTATTCTACGCCGTCTAAAGATAACATTGGCTTTTCTTTTTTTGTTTTAGCCATTTGTTCTCCTGTGTTTAGTTAATTAAAGTTTTTTGTAATCCTCTATTGCAAGAGCAAGTCCGTCTGATTGTGCTTTAGCTTCAGTACATTCATTATCCCATCTTTTCTTTTCTTGTTCTAATTGTCCTATTGAATATTGTGTTACATTGTCTGGCATAGCTTCACCAGTTTCAGAATTCCAACTCTTACATACATAAGCAATATAACTTTCTTTTACTGCATCTTGTTTTTTTTGTACTATCTCACCAGCCTCATTTTTTATTTCTTTTTTAGCTGGCGAGATTTCTCTTTCTTTTTTAACAAAATCTGCTGTTTTGCCTTTTTTTTCAGCGTATTTTGACCAATTCATTATATTTCCTTTATTTATTTTTAAACATCTGCATAAGTCCAAGTATTCCCAGCACTAAATCCAGAGTGTAGTTTTGCTTCAACAAAAATACTAATCCAACTTGAATTTGCAGCTGGAGATGCAACTTGTAATTGTGCTACATTACTTGAAACTCCAATTTGAAAATCTGCTGGACTTCCACTATCAATATCAGTTCCAACTTGAGCAACTGTCATTGTACCATTATCCATTTTCATGTACCACCTTGAAGTTTTAAACCCAGTTTGCATACTTGAGTTAGTTCTTGAGCAAACAGTAACAACTATTTCAGAATATGAATATTGATTAGAACCACCCGGAGTTATTGTTGCGAATGTATTGAAATCTGTATCTGCTCCAGTTGTTTTTTCATGGGTTCGTCTCACCCATTGTGAATTACCTCTCCAACTAGTTATACCAACAGAATTAACATTTGCTCCTTTATCTTGACTCATATAAACATCTGTTACACTAGCATTTCCTAAAGTTACTGAGTTATCTGCTTGTGCTGTTGTACCAAATCCTACTGCTGTGCTATTTATTCTACCATTTGCACCATCAGCATCTCTCCCCACATAAGTATTCTGATAACCACCTTGCAAAGTTGCTCCCGCACCAGAACCCAGTAAACAATTAGAATATCCAGTAGTTACTGCTAAACCCGCCCTCATTCCTACTGCTGTATTTGCACCAGTATCATTATTCTGTGCAGTCAAAGCCTCATATCCTACTGCTGTATTATTGCTTCCAGCATCTTCTGCATCTAGTGAGGCATAACCAATAGCAGTATTTCTTTCACCAGATGTGAGGCTAAATAAAGCTTTTCTACCAATAGCTGTTGTTCCATTTGCTCCAGTAGTTGTTGAAGCAGAACCTTTAAAAGCACTATGTCCAATAGCTACAGCATCTTGAACAGCATTAGTTGTTATTCCACCCATAGCTTCGCCACCAACGGCTGTGTTTACAGTAGCAGTAGTTGCATTTTCTAAAGCATTGTTTCCTATGGCTACATTTGCACCCCCAGTTTCAATATCCATCATAGCTTTATATCCAACTGCTGTATTTTCACTATTACTTTGTCCACTTGCCCCTAATCCAGCAGAGTTTCCAACATAAGTATTATATTGACCAGTTACATTGTAATAACCCGCATTTGCTCCGATTCCAACATTGTTTCTTGAACTTGTAGTATCTCCACCATCTTGTTTTACCATACAATCTGTTCCGATTGCTACACTTCCACCCCCACCAACTTCTTCAGATAAAGCATTGTTTCCTATTGCGACATTAGAGCTTCCTACTGTCATTGCTTTTGCAGAATGATAACCAATAGACACATTGCCAGTTCCCGTTGTAAGAGCAGTTAATGAATCATGTCCTATTGCGATTGTACCTGTTTGAGCATTAGTGCCTGTTGAGTTCATAGCATTACCACCAATAGCAATACATTTTGCCATAGCACCACTACCACCAGTTCCAGCATCTTGACCAATTAAAACATTATAATCAGCATCTGCATTATCAATGGCAGTACCAGCATCTGAGCCTAAAACTACATTATAATTTTCACCACTATTAGCGGCACTAAATGCTGATTTTCCAACAATAACATTTCCAGCATTGTTTGTCATAGCATCACCAGCTTCAGCACCAACAATGGTGTTGTTAGATCCAGTATTAATGTTTAGTCCAGCACTTCTACCAATAGCTGTATTGTGATCAGCAGATGTTAAATTTGCTAATGCAGAATATCCAACTCCAGTATTTTCTGTCGCATCATTTAAAGTTGCACCGCCAGCAACATTATGACCAATAAAAACATTATAATTAGTTCCAGCATCAATATTAGCTCCAGCAGAATGTCCA
>Ga0209348_1001810_pt1 | contig 10273 bp, 13 predicted proteins | sample ETNvirenome_2_30_FD_184065 | JGI IMG/M metagenome (GOLD analysis project Ga0209348, IMG submission 184065) | Marine viral communities from the Pacific Ocean - ETNP_2_30 (SPAdes) (version 2) | ecosystem: Environmental > Aquatic > Marine > Oceanic | place: Pacific Ocean | collected 2013-06-22 | reverse complement strand
TTAGACTATGTTTGGTTACCAGAAACTATGCAATTAATTTCATGACTATAGATTTTGATAAGTACTGCTTATTCGTGGATGGTGTCACATCCGATTCCAGTAAAGATTTTGTCTATCTTGCTGATCGCTTGGTTGAACTTGACAGAAAGGGTGCCAATATTGAACGCCTTACCACTGCTGCTGTTGGCATGTCTGCTGAGTCTGGTGAGTTTCTTGAGATCATTAAGAAGATGGTTTTCCAAGGTAAGCCTTGGAGTGACGCTAATAGAGAACATCTTATTATTGAGTTGGGTGACGTTATGTGGTATGTAGCACAAGCATGCATGGCACTAGACATATCATTTGACGAAGTAATTGAAGGCAACATCAAAAAACTAGAGAAAAGATATCCTGGCGGTAGTTTTGACATTCATGACTCCGAAAACCGTGCAGCAGACGATCTCTAATTTTCATCAAGCGTTCCCTTTAATCATATATGAGAAGGGAGTCAAAGGATTTTTACCATTACTATACAAAAGTTTTGAAGATGGTAAGTTTGACAATTCTACTGGCAAAATAACAGGAGAACTGAATGGTAAAGTCCTGATACATCAGGACATCAGACTAGCACCTTTCTTCAGAGAGATTAAGAAGTCTGTTATTGAATACTTACAGCATTTTGAAGTAGACAAAAAAGAATTTCAAATAAATTTTGTCAAGACTTGGTTTACTATATGTGATCCTGGTCAAACAGTTCCGATGCATTATCATTCATGTTCACATATATCATATGTGTACTATATTCAAACACCTGGCGATCCAATAATATTTCATAAGAAAAATCCTAATGAATGGTTTGGAGATGCCTTAAGGTTTTCATCAGAAAATAAATTTAACAACACATCTACCTATGGAATTACTCCTAAAGCAGAGCATCTTGTTATGTTTCCTGGTTCTCTCGAACATTATACTGTTGCTGAACCTAGAGAGCATAGACGAATTAGTCTTGCGGGCGATATTGTTTTGACACTAAAGGATAGAACTGACACGGAATCTGGTTTACTATCTCCACAATACTGGAAAGACTTCTAAATAGTACTATGGCAGCAGGAAAAGTAAAAAAAGAAAAGAATCAAATCCTCAACCTTGTAGGTAAAGGGGGAGAATATGCTAATGACACCGATAAAAAGGAACTAAAAAAATTCCTAGATGCGGGTGGTGACCACAACTTTTTTATTAAAGAACAGGGAAATAATCAAGTATTCAAGTGGCCTAATCTAACAACAAAGGGAGCACCTAAAACCGTTTATATATTTGCAGAAACTAAAGCTGTAGAGAATATAAAATCTGCTTATAGATCAGCAGACAAAGGTGATTCAACAACCTTCAAGGGAATGGTTGGTAGTCATCCAGTAAACCTAACTGCAACCAAAAAAACAGATGGGTTGCAAGCAGCGACTATAACTAAGATGCAGGAACTTGCATCGCTAGAAATTTTCAAGGCAGGGATAGAACGTAATAAGATATACAAAAGTATAAGTGATATTAGAAAAGATACTTATACAATGAAGTTGATTAATAAAATATGGAAAGACATTGGTGGTTTAGATACAGTAGATGATGATTGGTTAGAGAATTTTTATAAACAACAGAAAGCATTACTCAGTTCTAATGGTATTGGCAGTAGAAATGTTACAGAATTTAATCGTGAAGGCGGTTTTATGAAGTACATAAGTGGTGTTGTTAATAAAAAATTTGGTGTGTCTGGTAAAGATAACTGGGATCCTGCTGACATATGGTTAATTAGAGATGAGGATAAAGCAAAAGCAGAAATTAAAAAAATAGTTGACAAACCATCTCCAAATTTTGAGCAGTTTCAGTCTCTAATGAGGCAACTTTTTAACGCACATAAAAATACTAGTGATCCAATGGTCTTTGGCATTTCTTTAAAAAAAGTTGCTAAAGGAGAACCCGCACAAATAGAGTTTGTCAATCACGAACTATCATTTTTTAAAAGATTGGAGGACATTCAGTTGAAATACGTAATGAGTAAATGTAACCTAGGTCAGAAAAAAGACAAAGGTGGATCTATAGTTATGGGATCACAGGACACAAGATTTATCATTCAAGATGGTCGTAGTAGCACCTATGATTTCCAGATAAAAGGAAACAATTCTACAAATTTCAGTAATTTAAAATACGAACCTACTGCAAAGGGTGCAACTGCTGCTAGACTAGGTAAAGCAACGGTTGAATTGGTGATAACAACGATGCAAGAAAATTTTGGATTATCTTTTACAAAAGATAATACATCATATCCCATGGATGAAAATCAAATAGAAAAAGAAAGAGACAATATCATCAATATGATTAAATCTATACAGAAAAAAGGTTGCGATACTGTAGAAACAGATCCTGTACAATGCTATGAAAATTTAAAATTTGCAATGTTAGATGCTCCATGGACTGCTAACTCTAAAATACAGCAGATAACATGGTTATCTAAGATACTATCATTACCAAGAAAAAAATTAGATAGTTTCTCTACTGAAATGTTATTCATGGCAAAGAAAGAAGGCACAAGATACGGTCCTTTTGCAAAGATATTCTAATGTCTAAGAATACTCATCTTGAACATCTAGAAGATAGCATCTTGTTAGACGGTGAGCAAGGTGCTAAGGATGCTTTTATGTTTTTGGATGAGTTAGCACGAGTATTTACTGGAGTACAGTCAAATAATTTTAAAATTACTACTAAATGGGACGGTGCTCCTGCTGTATTTTGTGGCACATATCCTGGCACAGACAAATTTTTTGTAGGATCTAAATCTATATTCAATGTCAATGCAAAAGTTAATTTTACCAATGAGGATATAGATCGTAATCATGGTAGTTCGCCAGGTCTTGCTAATAAATTAAAAGATTGTTTAAAATATCTACCAGAATTAGGTATAGAAGGCATAGCACAGGGAGACCTACTATACACTGACGATAAAGTAAAGAAAAAAATTAATGGAAACGACTGTATTATATTTCAACCCAACACTATAACCTACTGTATACCAAAAGAGGATGAATTATATGACAAAGCAGCAAATGCAAAGTTAGGTGTAGTTTTTCATACATCATACTCTGGCAAAACTATGGATGATCAAACTGCTAGTTTTGGATATGATGTATCTAAGTTAAATGACACTAGAAATGTATTGGTTTTGAGTGCAGAAACAGGTCAATTGGGTAGTGATGTTTTGTTGACTAAAAGTGAGAAGACATCGTTAGAAAAATTAAAAACATCTAGTGTTTCTTCACTATCAAATGCATCGTCATTCTTAAATGAAGTGGCAGAACAAATATCTTCCAAAGATCAACTAGTTATAGGAACTAGATTAAAAATATTTTTTAACAAATACGTACGTGAGGGTAAAAAATTACCTAAAGACAGTGTATTTCTTAAAGAATTTAAAGATTATTTTGAGACTGAGGTAAAAAAAGCAGCAGATAAACTTAAGACACCAAAAGGTAAAGCAGCAAAACTTGCTAAGTTGTATGATGGTTTGGATATGATAAAAGATAATGAAAAAGCATTAAAAAACACAGTAAATTTATACTCTGCATTACAATCTGCTAAAGAAATGTTCATACGTAAGTTAGAAACTGGTGAAAGATTTGGCACATACTTAAGAACAGAGAATGGATATACCATAACTGCACCAGAAGGATACGTTGCTATACAAGAAGGTAACACTGCAGTCAAATTGGTAGATCGTTTATCATTCAGTGTGGCAAACTTTAATGTAGAAAAAAACTGGGTCAACGGAGATACTAAGCAATGAAAAGAGTAGTATTTGCATATGGTAGATTTAATCCTCCTACTATAGGGCATGAAAAACTTATACAAGCAGTAGAGAAACAAGCAAAAGGTGATGATTGGTTTATCATACCAACACAATCTGTGGATCCAAAGTCCAATCCTCTACCATATGATGTTAAAACAAAATATATGAAGATGATGTTCCCACAATACGCTGATCATATAGATGATAAGGCATGCTGTAGGGTTCCTGTGGATGTCATGAAACATCTTATGATGAAAGATTATACTGATGTGGTAATGGTAGTTGGTTCTGATAGATTAGGTCAGTTTGGTTTCTTACAGAAAAACAATAGGAAGGATGAATACTCATTTAACTCTATAGAAATAGTATCTGCAGGGGAGAGAGATCCAGACGCGGAAGGTGCTTCTGGAATGTCCGCATCTAAGATGAGAAAGGCAGCAAAGGATGTAAAAACTTCTGATTTTATGGCAGGAATACCAGATTCATTAACTTCAAAACAAAAGTTAGAACTTATGAAAGAAGTTAGAAAGGGAATGGGTTTATAAATAAACTTGATATGTACAACTATATTCATGAAAAGTCTTTCAGACTTCACTAAGAAATCCAAAGTTGCGGAAGCAAACATCACTCGTGATAAGTTCTATAAGAACGAAGTGTATAAGAAGGGTGAGTGGGTTCTTACTGAGCAAGGACAAGTTGGTAAAATACACCGACGAGGTCCTAACTACGTATTATGTCTCACAGCAGAGAACACAAAGTTCCGCAGTTGGATTACAGACATAAAAGAAGTCTTTGAGATTGGCACTGATGCGTATCGAGAGTATGTTATGTCTATAACACCTGGTCAGAAGGTTCAAAAACCTAAAGGAACTGCCAAGGTGCCAGAGACTATCCCAAGCAAACACCCTACAAATAAGATGGATAAACACGAGTCTAAAAGTCTAGCACAAGTAGCTGCTGAGACTATGCTAAACCCTAAATTCAAGTCTATGAAAGAGACTTGGAGATACGATTATTCTGCTAAGATTGGCAACACAGACATCAAAGGTCTTGGTGCTGATGGCGTAGGTGGCGGTGACGCACCTGGCATGAAACTTGCAGAACCAGAGGGCGGTAAAGGCAAACCAACCATCAAAAAAGTGCAACACTCCTGTGCTACTAAGGTAGAGCATTCAGAGTGGGGTAAGGGCAATTGCTTAAAAGAGCAACATACACTCGATGAAGAAGGTAACGTTAGTCATTACGACGTTATGTTTGAGCATGGACTAGAGCAAGACGTTCCAGTTCAAAAACTAAACGTTCTTGTCAAAGAATACCACGAGCACGTAGTAAATGACGAGAAGAACGAGATCAACGAGAAAAATCTTGATCCAGTAAACCCAGTTGCAATGGGTAAGAAGTTTAAAGATAGAAAAGATAAAGATATAGACAATGATGGTGACACAGATAGCAGTGACAAGTATCTTCACAAGAAGAGAAAGGCAATCTCTAAAGCAATGGCAAAGGAGCATCATGAAAAAGATGCAGATGGTAAAGTCATTGAGCATGATGTAGAAGAAACTACACCATCTTCAGTAGAAGAGGGTAAGAAGGGACTCTATGCTAACATCCATGCTAAGAGAAAGAGAGGAGAATCTCCTGCAAAACCTGGCGATGAGGACTATCCTGCTAAGGATGCTTTCAAGAAGGCAGCAAAGACTGCTAAGAAAGAAGAGGTAGAGGTAACAGACGAGAGTATGAAGCAAGCACGTAAGAACGTTGGTGCATCTACTTGTTGGACAGGTTACAAAGCAAAGGGAACTAAAATGAAAGGTGGGAAGAAAGTTCCTAACTGTGTCAAGGAGTTCTCTGAGTGGAGAGCGATAGCTGAAAAAAAGTAGAAAGCAGTTCCGTTGAGATCATGCCTGAATTGGATGATCCAGACGGGATGAAGAGGGCAGGAGAAAAGAAAATGCCCAAAGTTAAGAACGAGGGTTGCAATCATAGTAAAGGTGGTGTAGACTGTCCTATACATGGAACTAAAGAGTGCCCATCATGACATATAAAGCCTCTGACAAGGTTACCCCATACGACTGGTGGTTCGATAAAAACGTACCACAAGCACAGTATGGGAGTTTACAGTGTTGGTTGTATAAAGAGAAGGAAGAATTTATTAATGCCTATGATATGTTGCTAGGCAGTTGTTATTATCAAATTAAATGGGGATGCGGAAGTGAGGAAAATCTGGCAAGAGGACGCTATCAGTAGTCTGTCTTCTTACAAGAATTTAAAGGAACAGTATAAAGAAATAATACCAGAGATAGTAAAGTTTGTAGAGGTTAATCAACCTATACTATCTGATTGGGTATTAGACCAGTGGGTTAACGATAGAAATTTAGGTAGAGTCCAGTTGTGGGAAGGTGACTGGAGAGTAATTCCTATGCCACTTAACATAGTAGGAACTACAGCAACAGAAGAAGACTTTGAACTCAGCGAAATGGTATCATTCGTTGAGTTGTTTAATACTACAACAGAGAAGGCACAAGAAGTATTACCTAAACTTACTGAGAGTATGAAAAAATTATGCCCTACATTCTATAGTGCTATACAAGAAGATGTAGATGGTAAGTTGATAAAGTCAGGAACAATAAGTAAGTTATCACCAGGCACAAAGATCAATCCACATAACGGTGATATAGATTCATTACGTTTACACTTTCCTGTAGTTACAGATGCATGTGCATGGTTATGTGTAAGAGGTAGGAAGAGAACATGGACTGTAGGAGAACCTTTTGCTTTCCATGATAACGATAAACACTGGGCACAACATCATGGTTTAAGGGATAGAATTGTGGTTATCATGGACTACTCGTTGTCACAACTAGAAGAGCGTGGGATTTCCATAGAAAAATGGGAAGAAGAACCTGCTATATAATATAGTACGCAAGTCTTAATTATGACTAAATTTTTACTCCCATTTGCAATCAAAATTATTGATGCTGCAGTGGACAAGATCCCAGAGGATCTAGAAGATAAACTCAAGGAGTTTGTTATTGGATTGCTTAAAAAAGCAGCTGCCAAATCAGGCAACAAAGTAGATGATCAACTAGTAGAAGCACTAGAGAAAGCACTACTTGAATAAATATAACATAGACAACTTTTAAAATCGGAGATTGCCATGTCGCTTTATGGTAAGGACGACAGTAACGCCAATAAGACCAAAGCGGGTATTGGTGTGTCTGGAAGTTCACAAGCAAAAACAATAGTGTTTATTGACGACACTGAAGCACAACTCAAGTCTAACAAAGACAGGGGTGTTGGATCACCTGGCTGGTATTCGTTCTTTACCTATACAGATATGCATGGTAATACACGATATAAGGCAGAGCATCTAGTTAGTATCGCAGGTCCTGAAGCAAACGCACAGGAGACACAAGCAGACGATACAATTGGAGCAGACGTTCTAGAGACTATCTCTATCGCTAATGCAGGACAACCAGCTAACTCTACTTCATCTAGCGGTGCAGGAACATTCGCAGTTACTGCTACAAGAGATCAGTCTGGAACACTCACCTATCAGTGGCAGAGACAGAAACCAGGCACAACTACTTGGACTAATCTTGCTGCGGGCACCGACACAGGTATCACATACGCTGACTTCACTACAGCAACACTTGCTTACAGTGGACTAGCAAACGATGCTCTTGACGGTTACAAGTATAGAGTTAGAGTTAACACAAGTAAAGGTGCTACAGAGGTTATCTCTAATGGTGCTGCTACTTTAACATTCGGTAGCTAATGAATGAGATTTGATGAATTGAATGAGGATAACTATATCCTCTTTGCTATTAAAAATTATGATAATCCACAAGCAGCAACCAAGGAGGATTTCTTTGAGGACATGAGGCGTTTTAAGTATATTAAACGTCTCCTCAAGAAATATCACAAGGGAACTGAGGTCAAACTTAGTTTGTTGCTTAACCATATTATTATCATATACAATGTATTTGGTGACGCTGCACCACATCTACTCTTCTATAAAATGGAGAGAGATTACTGGTCAGATATCAAGGCAATAATGATTTTCCTTGATAAGTATCCAGAGATGGAGACTGCTAGTTTAAAAGAAATAGCAGTAAATAATTGTATCTTAGAGGAGCTTAAAAACTTATGATGGGTAGTGCAGGAATCACTAACGTCGGACCTATCAATACACCTACAACAAATGCGGGTGCTATAGCAGGGTTTGATCCTATCATGAAGATGTCTAAGCGAAGGACTAAGAAACGCAAGAAGATGGAGTCTGCGGGCAAACAATGGGATCACCGTAGGAGAGATCCTACCTACATAGATGGTAGGAGTAAACAAGCACGTAAACTTATCAAACGTTTAACTAAGAAAAAGAAAATGACTGAAGAAACATTACTCGAATACGGAGACGACGATAAAAAGTCTGGTGGTTCTGGTGGCGACAACACTAGTCAAGCGTACAAGTTTATTGCACAGAAACGTAAGGTAGCAAAGAAGCAAGAACGTGAGAAGAGAGCACAGAATCGTAAGCAAGAGATTCAGACAATCTCTCGTGCAAAAGCATCTGACTATCAGAAGAAAGCAAAGGATAGACAGAAGAAGTTATCTACTCAACTAGCAACTAAGAAAGAAGAGTGGGATGGTATGGTGTATATGGATAGTTTGCTAGAGCAACTAGAAAACGAAAATGAGAATCCAGTATACTACTTCTTTAACGATGAGTCTGAACTAGAGGTGACAAACGAGCAAGCATATGATATAGTAGAGAAGTTCGGTTCACTATCTGACGATAACAAGGAGATGTTCCTTGACAAGATCGCAGAGAGTAAGAATTTTCTACAGCATATCATCCGTTTGTGATCAATAGAGTTAAAACTTTTACTGAAGAAGACTGTAATAAAATATTAAAAACTATCTACGACCTCGACAAACTGTGGATCAACAGGAGTCAAGAGCGTAGATATTCTTTTGAAAACCAAATATACATTACTAGAGCACCCTTCTGGACGTTGGGTGCTGTTTCTTATTTGGATCATGTTGCTAGTCCCTCTAGATATAATAAGCATAGGGACTTCTTAAACCCTGTTCTTATTAAAAAATTTGATTGGATCTATGACATCATCATCGAAAAACTGCAAGGAGAACTTGACGCACCTGTCGTCCTTGATGGGTTTCTTTCTTATCCTGGCTTTCATATTTTTGCTGCAAAAACTAAAGGTGTTATCTTAAAGGAATATACTAAGTTGTTTGAGAAGTCTTTAGGTAGTGTTCATGTTGACGTTCAGTATGAAGAACACCATGAATACTGGCAAACTTTTAATGATGTCAACTTCAAAGATGAGGATATAATGTCATTTACAATACCTATAGATCTACCCTCTGGTGGAGGTGGGTTGTATACGTGGGCAGATGAAGTCAACCCATACTCATTTAACTATACTACTACTGAGAATAAACTGACTGAGTTAAAAAATGAGAAGGTTCCTAATCTATACAATAAAGGTGAGATGGTATACTTTGTAGGTCATCTTTTACATCAGATGATGCCAGGTATCAACGTACAACCCACAGATAAAAGGATAACTGTGCAAGGTCATGGTCAAAAATGTGATGGTGTCTGGAGACTATACTGGTGACACTAGGTTTTAATAGAATACCTATCCTTACAGAAAAAGAGAACGAACTTGCATTTCAAGAGATCCTTGGGATGAAAAACATTTGGTTCTCACGAACTAATTGGCATCCTGCAGTAGAGATAGGAGGAGAAGACAGTGGTATAGAGGATTATGTGCACTACTATACTATTGGTGCAGCACTCTACATGGATGCTAGAGATAAAGGATGGAAGTATTACAACAGACTATATCCAAAATACAATCAAGTTCTTAAAAAGAAACTTCAATGGTTATATGATAAGTTCTTAATAGAACTACAAAAAGAACTAGGAGAGTGTGAGTACGAGGATGGTTTAGGTTTGCCAGGTTTCCATATCTACGAGTTTGATGATGCACCTAGTGATAGGAAACATCATCGTTGCCTACATTATGATGGTCAATGGTGGTATGGTAGAAATTATTTCAAGAGAAAATATAGTAATATTGATTTTGATAATCAATTGAGTTATACATTTAGTATTAAAGTTCCTCATAATGGTGCTGCCATTGCACTCTGGAATCTTCCAGAAGAGTATCATAGGAAGGCAAGTGATATAAAGTATATGATATGGAGAGATATCATACACCGATATGAGACTGTAGAGTATGTGAAAGAGATAAAGGAGAACAATACTATAGAAGATCCATGGCAATACAAGTTATTCAATAAAGAGTGTGGTGATCTAGAACAGTATATACCTCATGTGATCCCTCACATAGAGGGTCACTCATTCTATTATTATGGAATGGTAATGCATCAGATGATTCTTGGAGATAGTTTTAAGCAGGGTGATTA
>Ga0209348_1001809_pt1 | contig 10274 bp, 15 predicted proteins | sample ETNvirenome_2_30_FD_184065 | JGI IMG/M metagenome (GOLD analysis project Ga0209348, IMG submission 184065) | Marine viral communities from the Pacific Ocean - ETNP_2_30 (SPAdes) (version 2) | ecosystem: Environmental > Aquatic > Marine > Oceanic | place: Pacific Ocean | collected 2013-06-22 | reverse complement strand
TGTATATAAAGATATAGATATTGTCACTACTATTAATGTTGATAAAGATATAGATGATCCTGATTTTCCACAAGATGTCAAGGATGATAAGAATAACAAAAAACTCATTCGTAACTCACTATTAATCGGTTTGATACCCCTTTTTATATTACTAGTCATAATCTATTACACATATGGTAATTTGGCCCATGTTTATAAAAATATCATAAGTATCTTGATAATTTATATTATGGAGTTATATTTTTCATGGTCAATATTATCTGAATTTAAGGGAGTTGATTTACAAAATTTAAGACGCGATATAATAGACAAAATAAAAAACTTAAAATAGAAATTTATATAAATGGAAACGTATTTAGATTTTGGAGACGTTCTAATGATTCCAAAATCATCTTCTATAAGTAGTAGAAAGATGGTTAAATTAGATCGCGAGTTTAGATTTAAATATAGTCCATATACATTAAGATGTGTACCGATAATGGCAGCCAATATGGACACTGTAGGAACTATAAATGTGATGAAAGAATTAGTAAACGAAAACGTTTTTACATGTCTTAATAAATTTATAACATTAGATGAAATAAGTGAAAATAAAGAGTTTCTAAAAGGGAATCTTGATAGATTTGCAATCACTATTGGTTGGAGTGGCGATGAAATTCAACGACTAAATGAGATCAAAGATATCTTGAACTTTAAAGTAATATGTATTGATATTGCAAATGGATATATAAGAGAATTTGTAAATTTTTGTTCATTTGTAAGATCTAATTTTCCAGATAAGATTATCATTGCTGGAAATGTTTGCACACCAGATGGCGTTAAAGATTTAGTATTAAATGGAAAGGTTGATATAGTAAAATGCGGAATTGGAGGTGGTAGTGCGTGCACAACACGTATCAAAACAGGGATTGGTATGCCTCAATTTTCATGTGCACAACAGTGCGCTTTAGAAGCACATAAACTTGGTGCACTTTCAATTAGCGATGGTGGTATAACTTGTCCTGGAGATCTTGGTAAAGCTTTTGGTGCAGGATCAGATTTTGTAATGATTGGCGGTCAATTTGCTGGCCATAAAGAAAACCCTGGAGATATAATAGAAGAGGACGGTAAACGATACAAAACTTTCTATGGTATGAGTTCAGAACACGCTATGAAAAAGAATTATGGTGAAAAGAGAACTTACAGAACATCTGAAGGTAGATATATCAAGATCCCATATAAAGGCGAAATAAAAGATACTTTAGAGGACTTTCTGGGAGGATTAAGAAGCACATGCACATACTTGGATACCCAGTATATCAGAAATATATCTTTTAATGCAAAATTTATCAAAGTAAATAATCAATTTAACAAAAGTCTGGTTTAGAACAAAATTTTATAATTTTTATAAAATTTTAAATTTTTATTTGATATATATCTACCTTTTTCTTAGAACTTTTTATAGAATAAACACATCCTTCTTCTGTTGGTGTATCCAGACCAAATGTCATATATGTTCTATAACCGTTTGCTTCACTCAGTATATATTCATCACTTTCGTCCGGAATCAGATCAACAATTTCTTTAATACGTCTAAAAATCGTGATATTCTCCTGTTTCTCTGTCTTATCATCGATATTTCTTGGAGTCACTTCTTTTTTCTGAACTTTTGAAATGAAATTTTGTAAATCTTCCTGATTTTCTATTTTGAAAATCCATCCTGGACTTGGAATATCATCAAATTTCAAGTTCATATTAAACTTTCCTCCGATACTTTTCAAATGTTTACTAAAAGCTCTACCAAATTGCTGAGATGTCTTTAGTGCTATACATTTAGCAGAATATTTGTAAAGATCAATTTTCTGACTTCCCAATCCATCAACATTACTGTAGGTGTATGACCAATAAGGTTCCATTTTTTAACTATTTTCGTTTAAGAATGAAAATGATTATTTAAAATATAATATTGTTTAAAAATATGCCGAAAGATGACAATAAAAAGGTATCTAAAAAACATAAATTAACAAAGGAAGATATGGAGGATATCGATAAAAAAAATATTAGACCTTCCAAACTGCGTAAACGTAATAATAAAAGGAAGGATCCCCCACCTTCTTCTGACGAAGACGATGATGACGACAAACATATTATCCTTGATATCGCGGATTTATTGAAATTAGGTGAACCAGAACCAGAAACAGAAAATACGAAATATCTCAAATCTATATCAGGATCTAAACGCAGGCGTTTGGAAAATGAAGAGAAAAAGATAAATTCGTTAAATAAGTGTTTGGTACCTATTAGATATAAAATTTTGGGCTCAAATTTACCAGAAAAAACAAAAGCTGTTGTTATGCAGAAAGTAGAACATTTTGAAAATTCTCACCAAGGTGCAAGTGGTTATCATAAACTCAAACAGTATATGGATAGACTTTTACGTATACCATTTGGTAAATATCATGATATTCCGGTAAAAATGAGTGATGAACCAAGAAAAATATCCGATTATCTTGTTAATCTTAAACATTCTTTAGATCAATCTATTTACGGTCAAGATGTAGCTAAAATCAGAATTATGGAAATTGTTGCTAAATGGATAACCAATCCGAGATCAAAAGGTAATATCATAGGTTTATGTGGTCCCCCTGGTATAGGTAAGACTACACTTATCAAACAAGGTTTAGCAAAAGCTATTAATATACCGTTTTCGTTTATGGCTTTAGGGGGTTGTCATAGTTCAGCTACGTTAGAAGGTCACGATTATACATATGAAGGTTCAAAAAATGGTAAACTTATCGATATTTTAATCGAGCAACAATGTATGAATCCAATCATTTTCTTTGATGAACTTGATAAACTAAGTGAAACAAACGCTGGACGTGAAATTACAGGTGTTCTTACACATTTAACAGATGTAACTCAGAACGATAGTATTTCTGATAAGTATTTTGCTGATATTGAATTTGATTTTTCAAAGTGTCTTTTCATATTTTCTTTCAACGATGAACGTCTTATCAATCCAATTCTTAAAGATAGGATTACAATTGTGAACATGAAAGGTTTTACTCGTAAAGAAAAACTTGAGATTGCTAAAAATTTTAGTATTAATAAGATTGCTAAGAATATAGGTATTGATAAAAGCCTGTTTAATATTAGCGATCAAGTATATGAAAGTATTATAGACATCTACTGTTCTCAAGAACAAGGGATTCGTAAGCTTGAAAAATGCATTGAAACATTGTTAATGAAGATTAATCTGTTTAAATTAACTGGCAACAAAGAATTTATTGAAAATTTCGATTGTTCGTTTCCAATAGAAGTATCGAAAAATATGTCAACTAAGATTCTTAACCGTTTTTTCAATATTGATGATGGTGTTAGTCAAATGATTGCAATGATGTATTCTTAAATATCTGTATAATTTATATTACAAAAATATAAATTACTCTTTATTTTCTTTATCATTTTTAAGTTGCTGGATAACCATTGTTTTGTCTAAAATTTCTAAAAGTTTAGCTTTACCATATATTTTGCATAATTGACGTATTTTATCGCATTCTTGACACGTTTTATGAATTAATAACCATTCGCCACAAATCGGGCATTCAAACATTTTATATAAATAACTAATTTTTATTAAACATCTATTTTTACTTTCAAAGCATCATCTCTGGGTGGCCTGGTCAAACCAAATGCCAGATAGTAACCTAAGAATGCCTTACTCAAATATGACAAGATAATATAGTAGCGTTCATATGTTCTAAAGTTAAAGTTGGGTTTACAATAACCCCTCACATACAAAGCAGATACTATACCAAAAGTTATATACCAGAACAATAATGGTATAAGAACCTGTTTAACCCAACCTGGTATTTTTCTATTTTCACCTGGTTTATTTGGGTTTGGAAGGTCTTCAACTTCAGATACACGATGATAGAAATTATTTAATATAACATACCATGCAGAAGCAAGCAAGAAGAAACCGACAACTAAACCTACAATTTTAGCTTCGACAGATGGAGTCATTTCAATAAAATAACCAAAACTCATCAACACTAATATACTGGAGCATATTAAAAATACAGCATCAGAACTTTTGACCCCAGAAATGATGGACCCTACAAAAACCATCATAGTTGCAGTAATTGCATACTCAGCCCATCTCATTCTATTTCTACCAGAGTTGAGTTCTTTTGTGTAGAAACCTGTACCAAGACCATCTGTATAGTAAAAATAGTGTATCAAAGCAGTAAATGCAAAAACGAAAAGTATGAATGCTTTTAACATAGAAGTTGGTATCTTTGATACCTTTCTTGTGCCAAGTTCTACATCTTTATCACCGTTACTCAACGCTTCAATCTTGAACTCAAATAGTTCTGTATTAAAGTTAGCTTCTTCGTTTTTTATTAAAAAAGCAGTTAGAACGCCGATAAAACTTAAACTGTGTAACCAAATGGCGTAATAATTTAATATTTTTAAATTATTGCTAAATAATTTCATCTTTTTATACACGAATAATTTGTTCTGCGTTATTATTTTCTATGACATGCTCATTTCCGTCTTTATCAATATACACATTTGTCTTATTCTTTATTACTTTGTTATTCCTTATTTTCTCCTCTGAATCTACTCGTAAAACTTCTTTATAGTTCTTAAGAACTTTATTATAAATGTCTTTATCAAATTTTTGTATACTCTCTTCAAAAATACTGAATAAAAATATAGTTTCTCCATAATTATTCGTTAAACTGTTCATTTTTTCAGATTCCTTTTTCATGTCTTTAATTGTCATACCAAAAGTAAAAAACACATCTTCAATAGCTTTGACAGATTTTATAGCCTGTTTATAAACAATTTTATTTCTTTCTTCATTTTCAATATCCTCTTTATATTTATCCATTTCATGATCAGTCAGATAACGAACACGACTATTCTTTTTATATCGTCGTGCCCGCTTACTTCCACCAATACTATTTGTGTTTATAACATATCCCTTTTCTAATGTTGCTGTAAGTTTTGAAATAGTATTTTTACAATTACGATATTTCTTAATTTTAGAATATAGTTCTTCAAGAATAGAAATTCCTTCATTTACTTTTCTTGTAAAGTTATCAAATCTATTTTTTATATCAGAAGTGCGCTTTTGATACTGCTTAAATTCTTCTTCAAGAAAGATATGTTGATTATCATAACATTGATTATCTTCAATATATCCATGAAGTCTATCTACAAAATCCAATTCCTTCCCTTCTTCCAATAATGATGTACCCCATTCACTGTATCGACAGAATTTGTCAATTTTGTTTTTCAGTGCTAGACTTGGAGTCGTTGTATAAATGAGGTAGGCGCCATTGTTGGATGGGAAAAAATAAGTTCTCATAATTGTTTTAAATGTTAATTTTTATTTAAAAATTCATTTAAATTGTGAAATTACAAAATTCATTGCATCTTTGTTATCTTTTACTAATTTTGTTGGAACAACAAATGGGTGTATCTTTGTAACAGCATCTAATAACATCTTTAATATTGGGTTATCGAGAAGGAGTGCCATTGATTTCAGATTGTTCCTAACAAGTACATCATATTTCTTCAGAGTTTTAGCTTTGCTAAATGTTAAAGTCTTAGAACAAGATTTAACTTTGCGAGCGTCAATAATAGATGATATACCAGGGTTTTCTTCCACAATCTTATGGTAATCTACTAACATTTTTTCTACAATATTTTCGTCGTTGATATCACATTCGTTAAAAATTACAAATATAATTTTTTTATTGTATCTTTTATGATTTTTTATACTAATTTCGCCGTAGTTTGACATTTTATGACAAAAAATTTTTAAAATATTGTTCATTAAAAATGCCATTTTATAAAGATACTGCTGAGAATCGTAAAAAGGGAAGAGTCGGGGAAGGATACGGTAAAGACAAGGGAAAGTCATATTTAATGTTCTCCATTTTAAAAGAAAAACAAAAAACTAAACCCGGGTTTAAATATCTTGTTACTGCACCATCAATTGAAATTTACGGTGAAGTGCATAACACCCGGATGGTAAATTCGCATATTTACTCTAAAATAATCAAAGAATTACCGGAATCAGACATTACTGTTTTGGTTGAACATTCTACCCATCCAGAATTATGTCAATTAAAAGAACAGGAAAAAGTAAAATTTACAGAACAAATAAAGCGTAGTGGTAGCGAATACGTGTTTTATCATACGATTAATAACCCTAAAGTTAATACAAAGTGTATTGATAATAGAATTGTATTTGGCTATCTACCTGCTTTTATTGAAAATAGAAATATCAACCTAATCGATAGTCTTGAAGATGAAGAAGCTTCGGAAGATAGTATTAAGCTAATTAAAACACTATTAAAACAATATGTTGATATGTTTCGGGTTCTAAGCGAAAATGAAAAGTATTATGAAGTAATAAAAGACATATATCAAATTTATGTTACAACATTGGCATACCAACTTAAAATTGTAGGTTTATCTATGAAAGTAGACCCTCGTGGATTTGATATTGTAGAACATACATCGTTAAAAAGTCACAAAATTACTAACTATGTTATTTTAATTCGGGCATTATCGGCAATTGCTGATAATTTTAAGAAAATAGCGTCTATAACAGTTGATGTCAATATTGTAAATATTATAAATCAAACACCGGGAAATATTATGTTATTTTGTGGAGTAAATCACTTAATTAGGATTTCAGATTTGTTCTTAGAAAACATTACTATTTACAATTCAGATATGGAAAATATTGATGATTTTGAGCCGAATGATAATGAAATTGCTAATATATATCCTATATCATCTCCTGTTGATCGGGAAATTCTAAGTTACTTAGAATCAAAACGTTAATCGGATGAATATTGGTCGGAGAACTTCAATACCAGTGTACTTAAAATCGTTTGTAAAATTTTTTTTGTTCATTAAAAATGCCATTTTATAAAGATACTGCTGAGAATCGTAAAAAGGGAAGAGTCGGAGATGGATATGGAAAAGACAAAGGAAAGACCAAAGTAATACCAGAGCCATCGCGTAGAACACCGCGCAGACCCAGATCAGATCCTAATAAACCATGTCCACCGGGTAAAATTCGTAATCCAGCGACAGGACGTTGTGTAAAAAAAGATGGGTTAATCGGAAGAAATATTGGTCGCGACTCATCATACCGTCAGCGTCGGAGAAGTCCACCTCGAGCAAGGGCACCTCCGCGTCGGAGAACTTCAACACCAGCGAACTCTAAATCGTTTTGTGAAGAATTCAAGTGCGATAAAGGTCAAACTGTAAAGAAGTGTTATAATAAGCGCGTGTTAAGAGGTGAACATCGACATCCAGATAAGGGCGGTGATGGTCAAAAATTTAGAATACTTCAACGAAAATATAATACAGTACAAAATAAAGATATGAAATGCTAAATCGTTTCAATTAATAAAAATATTAACATATTTTTATTATTTATTTTCTTTTATATTTAGGACTAGACATTCGTTTACGTGGTTTAGGAGACAGTTGTTTCTTCTGTTTTCTTTTAGGTGACATAGGTTTACGACGACGAGTTGGCGATTTAACAGAACGTTTAGGTGAACTAAAACGTTTACGTGTTGGTGATGCCATACGTCTACCTTCAGATGCATATAAAGCTTTCATTTGGGCTTTTGCACCCTCCTCTGTTAGAGGTTCGTTTGAAAAGTAACGTCTTCCTGTGCTTGTAAGTTCACCGTATTTTTTCTGAACTTTGTAACCGCCTTTAACTTTTTTAATCTCATACGGCATTTTTATATTACAATAATTTAGATTTTTGATGAATATTTGCCCAGATAATGGCGTCAAAAACCAGATGATGAAAAACTATAATAGATGCAGCAGCAATTAATAACCAATCATCAGTTGAATAGGATACAGATATTAGTAAACCTATAGTTGCTAATGCAGTTAAAGTAAGAGGTAATCTTTCGATAGATGTAGTTGTTTTGGTTTTATGTATATACTCGACTGATACAGACCATAACATTGCGCTTGCCAGAAATATACAAGTTGAAACGATAAACAACGTGCGTTTCCAAGATTCTAATCTTTGGTTGAATGAAAAATGTGAATATATACCGAGAACAGCTGCAGTAGTTATAAACATTGAAAATATCCATATTCTCCACAACGAAGGGTTAAAAATTTTAGCTAATTTTGTCAACGTGCCCGTTATATAAATAAAGATATAGGATACTAAAACACCAAAACCTCCAGCAAAGAATAATCCTGAAACTAAATGATCCTTCATTTTAAATTTTAAATATTAATATTTTATAATATTATAAAATGCCTTTATATGAACTGAAATGGAATTGGTTTTATGTTACTATTGTTTCAATAGTTGCCTTATTTATAATTGGAATGACATCTGATATGATTGGTCATTGGGAGGATAAAAAGATATCAGATGCCCGTGCACTAATATTAGGAACCGGTATATTTGGTCTAATACTGTTATTATTTACAGTTGATTTCAAAATAACCATTCTATTTGGACTTATTTTAGCTAATACGATATTAGCAGGTCTCATGGCTGTTGACGATAGATTTACAACATCAGATAAACCTTGGGAACTTTATGTAATGTTATCGCTGTCTGTAACAATCCTTATTGGTTCATTAGTATATTTTTACTATAATACCTCAATAGGAAAAGCTTTACAAAGACAACAAGATAAATTTGCAAATTATGTTAAAAAACCACGTAGTGTTAAGAAAGCACCTGAAGATGGTGAAGCAAAACAAGTGAAACAGGATGAAAGAATCAACCCTTCATTTACGGTATCACGTCAGCAGCAAAAAACTGAGACCCAGCCACAGCAACGGACATTTTCATTATCACGCAGTCAACGGAGTCGAAGTAAATAAGAATTTACATAAAGATATATTATATAAAAAATGACAAAATATACTGTGCTTCCAGATAAAAATACAAAGAAAACAACAATCGTTAATGAATCTTTTAAACCTATAATAATACTAGAAGAATTTGATAAAGAGACTATAAGACTTGAGAAAATTTTTAACAATGAATTACATAAAGGAATGATAGTAAAACCAATTACTTTAAATTTTAAAATAATTTATGTTATTTTAAAATGCCTTTAGTTGAGCTGGAATGGGATTGGGTTTATGTTACTATTATTTCAATAGTTGCTATATTTGTAATTGCAATGACATCTGACATGATTGCAAACTGGAAAGATAAAAAAATCTCAGATGTGCGGGCACTAATATTAGGAACAGGGATATTCGGTATAATACTGTTATTGTTGACAGTTGATTTTAAAATAACCGTTTTAATAGGTCTTATTTTAGCTAATACCATATTAGCAAGTCTCATGGCTGCTGATAATAGATTCACAACATCAGATAAACCATGGGAACTTTATGTAATGTTATTATTTTCTCTAGCAATACTTATTTTTTCAATAGGATGGGTTTACTATAATACCGGTTTAGGAGAAGCTATACAAGCAAAATTTAATAAGGATAAGCTTTATGAAGACGAGAACGGTAATATGGTCTACGTTGACTCAAAAAATAACGAAGTAACCGTTGTAGACAAAAACGATAATGCCGTGACCATGGATATAAAAACATATCGACTAAAAGATGCTCAACAAGGTGAGAATACGTTTTACATGCTAACTGATGACGAATTAAGAGATGCAAAAGTAGATGCAGCAATAGATAGAGTATTAAAAGAAGATAGTGATAACTTTGTTGATATCAATGATAAAGAAACCATCACCTCTTTTAATGATCTATTATGAGGATCTGAAAGTAATTCTAAAAGACATTAGGTATAGGTAAAAAAGATATTAAGGCCTTAAACAATTCAAATAAGCGCATAAAAATGATAGAAACGGCACCTAGTATTAGCATACCAACACCGATAGATCCTATTCCTGTATATAATAGTGCTTTATTTTTCTTACCGCTTTCTATAAAGTAAAAAACTAATAATATAATACCTGCAATAAAAAATAGAATAGATATAGAATAATATATAAATTTGTTTTTATTTTCTTTATTTGAATCCGATTTTGTTGAATCTGAATCTCCACCCCAACCTACAGATATAAGGTCTAACAATGAATCGTTATCTTGATTATCCATTTTATAAAAGAATAATTTATATTATCAAAATATAAATTAGAAGAAATGATGTAAAACCAGTATAATTATACCAACAAAAATACATCCCAGACCTGTATATAACAATGTTTTGCTTTTTGTGCCACTTTGTA
>Ga0209348_1001808_pt1 | contig 10274 bp, 12 predicted proteins | sample ETNvirenome_2_30_FD_184065 | JGI IMG/M metagenome (GOLD analysis project Ga0209348, IMG submission 184065) | Marine viral communities from the Pacific Ocean - ETNP_2_30 (SPAdes) (version 2) | ecosystem: Environmental > Aquatic > Marine > Oceanic | place: Pacific Ocean | collected 2013-06-22 | reverse complement strand
AGTTCCGTATTCCGTGGGCCATGATAGATTTCCTAAGAGATTCCCAATCATGTTCGTAGTCAGGTTTAGTGATTTCATCTACATCCTTCTTATATGTATCAATCGGAAGAATTCCATTTGAGTACTTTGTTCGATTAAAGTATTCACACGCACCTTTCTCTTTTGCAAGTTGATTTGACGACTTCAAAAGGTAGTATTGAAATGATTCAGAGAGACCGTGAACTGCATCCCACGCTTCTTGTGAGTCGTAATTAAATCCTAACTTGGCTAGATAATGTGCAAGTCCAATGAAACCAACTCCAAGAGATCTACGTGCTCTTGTAGCAATCTCTGCTGCTTTTACTGGATACTGTTGATAGTCAATCAGTTCATCTAAAGCACGAACAGATAAGTCACATAGATTTTCTAATTCAGTGTCAGATTTAACTTTACCTACATTGATTGCTGATAGAATACAAAGTGCAATTTCACCGTTTTCATCGTCAATATGTTGGATGGGTTTCGTTGGTAGTGTAATTTCCTGACATAAGTTACTCATCTCAACCTTATCTAAAAACGATGAGTGACTATTACAGTGATCGATGTTCATAATATACATACGACCTGTCTCTGCTCTTTCTTTCAGAAGAGCAAGAATGAGTTCTTGAGCACCTATGCGAGTCTTAGGGATAGATTCATCATTCTCGTAGTTTACGTATAGTTCATCAAATAATTCAGAACCAAAGCTATCATATAACCCTGGCACGTCATGAGGAGAAAAAAGCGTGATCTCCTTGTTTTCAATAAACCTTTCATAGAATAATTTACTAATTTGAATTGAGTAGTCAAGTTTTCTTACACGATTATCCTCTGTTCCTTTATTGTTCTTGAGTACAATTATGTCTTGGATTTCTTGGTGCCAGATTGGGAAGTGGACAGTTGCTGATCCACCACGGATGCCATTTTGAGTGCAACATCTGACAGTTGCTTCAAACTTTTTGAGGAAAGGGACAACCCCTGTGTGCTGAACTTCTCCACCCCTGATTTTAGCGTTGATGCCACGGATTCGACCTGAGTTAATACCGATTCCTGCCCTTTGTGCAACATAACGACCCACGGCCATATCAGAACTAAAAATGCTATCCAAGGTGTCGTCAATATCAACGAGAACACAAGACGCAAACTGCCGAATTGGAGTGCGGACTCCAGCCATGATGGGTGTTGGAATGTTGATTTTGTGTCTGGAAATGGCATCGTAGTACCTCTTAATGTAGTCTAATCTTGTTTCTTGTGGATATTCTGCAAATATAGCAGCAGAAATTAACATATACATGAACTGAGGACTCTCATATACCTCAGTTGTGCTTCGATCTTGAACTAGATACTTGTCAACGACCTGACGTAAACCTGCGTAGGTAAAAGTTAAGTCACGATTATGATCTACCCAAGAGTTAATTTTACTCCACTCTTCTTCAGAATATTTAGATTCAAGTGTAGGATCATATATCTTTTTGTCAGATCCCTTACTTAAATGCTCTCTAACAGATGGAAATCCTTTCTTCCAATCTCCAAATACTTGCTTATATAAACCAAACAATAAAAGTCTTGCAGCAACGAATTGGTAGTTTGGTGCATCTAAGTCAATTAAATCTGATGCAGATCTTACAAGTATCTCTTGAATCTCTGCTGTAGTGATTCCATCATAGAACTGAATTCCTGATTGAATCTCAACTTGACTTGCAGAGACACCTGCAAGACCCTCACACGCTTCCTCAGTCATCTTATGAACCTTCTCTAGGTTCAAACTCTCTGTTTGTCCGTCTCTCTTTAGAACTTTTGTTCCGTTTGTCATACCTTTTTCCAAGTTGTAAATTTTAGTTTTGCTTCTAAACCAGAATATGTATTAGATTCTAACAGATCTTTTACATTATGTCCACTCAATGTCATATCATTAATATCTTTTTCAGAAATAGTGTTTGGCCATATCACTACCTGATCTCCTCGACTAATGGTTTTGTCGATTCTTTCAGCGATTTCTCTGTTACGTGGTTCATTATCATAAACGTAAATATAATTGCTCCAGCCAAACGTCCGAAGATCAAGATCGGCCCCAACCATAGCAACGCAGTTTTCCACGAAGAGGGAATCGAGAGGCCCTTCAACCACATAAATTTTTTTGTTTTCATTAACTCTATCTAATCCGTAAACTTTTGGTGCATCATCATCTAACATAATTGTTATGTATCTTAATTGATTTCTAGGGTCAAGTGATCGACCTTGAAATCCAAAGATCTTACTACGATCTCTCAAAGGGATGACAATACGAGACTCATCAAAGTCTGAGTCTTCAAAGGTATACTTCTGTTCGTTAGTCCATTTTCTAAAGTTTTCACAATAATATAAGTCCTTGAATCTATCCTCTGGTATTCTTCTTTTGGAAAGGTAGGTTCTTGCGGGATGTGATTTATTTAGTTCCGAAATTCTTGGAAGATCAAATGACTTCTTTACAAAATTAGGTTTCGATGATGGAAGAGTTGGGTTGGGTGTATTTGACATTCGACCCGTGAGACCAGATTTGTATCGCTCCATTACATATTCATCATAGAGACTTACATCTTGATCTTTTAAGAAGTTTGTGAAACTCCTTGATACACCACAATTGTGGCATTTAAAGTTATGATCGTTCTTTGATCTATAGATATATCCTCTTGTCTTATTCTTGTTTTTCTGAGAATCCCCACAATAGGGACAACGGAACGCATATAACCCTTCTTTCTTCTTACTAAACTTTTGTAATCGGACGGAAACTAATCCAATAAACTTTGTATCAACAAAACTCATTACTCACCTAACGTATGTATGACTGGCTTTTCTCGTGTAAGTGCATTATAAAGATCAATATTAGTCGCAGAAGATACAGGATAAAACTCTGCACTTGGGTCAAATCCATCATACCTCTTTGCTTGGTTTATGACAATCGAACCATTCTCTCCTGATACTGAACGATGAAATGTACCACGAGGTATCACTAAAGCACCACTGGTGCGATTTAAGTGAACTAAATGGTATGGATACTTCCAAGTATAATTAACTAACTCAAAGGTTCTTTCACCTGATACAACTCGATTATAGTCGTCTTGAAAACTATGAATATAAAATTGCTTTGCTCCGACACTATCATTTGGTGGTGATATGGCAGCACCTGTATGCACTACAAGGTCTGCAGCATTTGATTCATCAACTGATATATCATAAAAGATAACATCCTCTGTCTCACGGAAGACACGATGCTTCTTAAAATTCACGTCACTCATTACAAGTAATTACTTTTCTATTATTATACTCGATTGTGTTGGAGGTGTCAACGTTCCTCTTAAAAATCTTTGGCCAATTGGTGAAACGATGAAACTGATGATAGTCAGTGCACCTGCGATTGTCCACATCTTCTTCTCTATAACTCTCAAACGATTGTCTACAAGCATTATATCTCTCTCACATCCTTTCTTAATATCTGTTGCGTGTTGGTCAAGTTTCTTATCCACCTGTTCGATCTTCTCAAATAATACTGCGTCAATGCGATCTTGCTTATCTAACTTCTCATTATGAACAGCAAGAAGTTGCCCCATCTTTACAGAGTTTTCCTGTAGAGATTGAACAACTTTTTCTAATCTTTCTAAAATTGCTGCGTTGACGTTTGTATTGTCTTCCACCACTAAGTATTATTACTTCAAGTATATTTATTTTTCTTTAGATTTGTAATGAAATCAGCACCTTGCTTAAATCTTGTTCTTGCACCTGGCAATTTACCTCTTGCCATTATTGGTGGTCTTTTCTTTCTGACTGGTGGATCATCTCCAGCCTCTTTTGTACCTGCAATCTGACCTCCACTAACATTATTCGCAACCATCTCCTCTTGGAGTTTGTGAACAATGTCAATAATTTTTTGAAGGTTACTGTTAGTCATAGATCATTTAAAAGTTCTAAACACTTTTTATCTACAGGAATGTCATGTAATTTTGTAATTGGAAACTCTGGCAATCTTTCCAGATACATTACAAACGTTTTCAATATACTCCAAAGATCCTCATCAAGTTTATAAAACAACAAAGGAGTTGTTGCATCACCAAAGACATTATAAAGAATGATAAAGTGGTTCATAACTAAGTGTACGTTTAGATCTCCTGTATTTTTGTATTTGTTCAGGAGTCGTTTCACCCATTTGAATCTTTTCATATCTTCATAAAAATCCTCTTGCGTAACTGCTTGAGGATTTTCGTAATTTTTGATTGCAAACATTATATAGTTTGATTCATTTAGTTCATCAAATCTCATATTATAACAAAATTAATTTAGTTAACTGTCTTTAAACTTAACGTCTTCAGCATCTCCAGTGATACCACCGCTATTATCCTTATCTTTACCCATAGCAACTAATGTTTCTGTTTTTACCCTTAACACACCATCTTGATCAGTGTAACTAGTAATACCTACCCAACCACCATGTGTGACTGAATATGCAGTTGTTCTTGCTACTCCAACTTCAGCGTTGTCTACACCAAAAATATCTCCAGCAGCATACTTAGAATCAAATAAAGTTGATTTAGGTTTCTCACTGATTACGTAACCCTTGTTAGAGATGTTACTAGAAGGTAGATACTCGGTACCAATTGTAAGTTGTGTTGCACTATCAATACTTTCAATTACACCTTCAGCAGTTCCATCTACAGTGACTACTTGACCAACCTTTACGCCATTACCTGCTGTCCAAGCAATGTTACCACTCTGTTTAGTAACTACCCCTGTGGTAACATTGACGTTAACGTTACCTGTTGAGTATACTAAGTCTTTTGTACCCCAAAGAGCCATTTGTTTTTACCCTAATAATTTTCTTGTCTAGAGATATTTATAAAAAGGATAATCAACGAGACTTGATTGCTTCCTTGACTTGTTCAAACAATTTGTCGTCAGCATCAGTCTTAGTCAACTTGACTGCCTTACCTATAATTACTAGGCAAATATCGATTAACTTTTCTCCTAATTCTGCGTCATCAGGAATCTTGTCTACAGCATCACTAATAATTTTTGATGCGAGTGGTAGTAAAAATGATAACATAATCTTAATGCGAAATTACTACACTATATAGCACGTTTATCTAACAATTCCACGCTCTTAAAGATTTGTTTATTCTTGAATTTGGATCTCTTGCTGTCTTTGCACTTGTTAACTTCTTCTTCATTCCTTTCATTCGAGCACAGAATGATGCCCTACGCTTGTTTCCAACCTTCTTGCTAGGTGCTTTAAGGTCAGATCCAGGATTTTGGCGTTCGTAACTTTTTCTGCCTTTTTCATTAAGTCCTCCCGACTTGCTCTTCCCTTCTTTTCGTTGCCATGCTGCTGATGCTTCTGTGACATTGATTTCTTTTCTCCAATCAGATCTTACTTTTTGTGGTGAAATTATATCTACTATCTCTACTGAATCTTTTCCAGATGCATCCTGAACGACAATCGTGTCTTCCTTCATATCAGGATTTATCTTAATCGGGTTTTTCCCCTTCATTATATCTATAACCTTTTTAGCCTTTGAGTCCTTCTTATCCTTAACTTCTTGCATGAATTCTTCCTTTCTCATCTTTATACCTGCAAGTTTCTTGACTCCCTTTGCACCAAATTTTAAGACATTACCTGCTGCTTTCTTTGCTGCAGTTGCTCCAGATTCAGAACTATCAATTTTTTCATATCCACTCTTGTCTTTATCTGCAGGTATATTTACGGTTACATTAGTTGTTGGTTTTTCCTCTGGTTTTCCAGATACATCTGCTGCAGTGGGTGCTTTTAATTTGTCATTTTTCTTTGTTAATTTACCAGCTGCAGATTTAACAATTGCACCACCTTTTTGTTTTACTTTTTGTGCTGCCTTTTGTGCTGCCTGTCTTACCTTTGCTAATCTTTGTTTTGCCCGATCTTGTGCAGTTATTTCAGCACCCATATCTTTTGCTTTCACATCTATTGTTGGGCCTGATTTCACAATAGATTTCTTGTCTATAATACTAACCTCTGTGATAGCAACTTCCCTCGGAGTACCCGATGCAATCAATCTCGCAATTTTTATCTGTTCTTCTATTAACATAGTTCTCGTTGCTACAGAAATTATTTATATTGTTTAGCAATCTTGACACCTTTGTCATAACCAGGTGTCATTTTCTTTACATATTCTAAGAATCCTTTTGTTCCGACAAGAGTGTTTGGATGGATCTTATCTCTCATCAATCTATCCATTTTTACTTCGGTGTATTCTTGTAAATCTTTCAACCAAGATTTAAACATAATACCATTCTCACATACACAAATTACATAGTTAGTTCCTCTACGAATAATCTCACCATGTAGTCCAGTATTAATATTCTCGACCATATCACCAAGATTTAATATATTACCACTACGATATTCTTCACGAAGTGTATCAGGGTCAAGTTTTGGTGCAATCTCCCATAAGAATGATTCTTTAACATTCATAGATTTACGAACATTATTAAAGAGTTCACGTTTTTGCATTGATTTTAATGCAGGTGGTAAACCTTTTACAAATGATTGGAAATCACCATCAGTTGCGTATGCTCTCATCTTTGATGCTGACATACCTGTGACATCATCTGCATCAGGATCTCTTGCCCCACCAGATACAACAACTATATTCTCAAAATTATAAAGATCAGAACCATTATACTTCTGTGCTAATCCTTGAAACTCTGATAAACGATCCTGTCCGACCACAATCGTAGCGTTCTTATATTTTTCATTATATGCAGATACTAACGCATCAAATATTGTTTTGGTACCAGCATCATCAATAATGTTCTCCTCATAATCAGGAAACATTTGTTTCATAAAATTAATTTTCATACCAGGATCAAGTGGATTCTTCTTAGGATCCTGAGTTCGACTTGGATATATTTTTAGATCTGAATTAGTTCTCTTTGATTCTCTTTGAGCAGCTTGTAGAAGTTTCTGGTGTCCGATTGTTGGTGGATTAAATCTACCAAACACAAGAACAATACCTTCACTACTTTTAGTTTCTGGTGGTTTCTCTTGTTGCTGTTGTACTGGTTTAAGTTTTTTAGTTGGTGCAGGTGCCTCTGCTGCTTTCTTTGGTGCAGGTTTATCGTCTTGTGGTTTTGCTCCACCCTGACCATAAAACTTTAACTTTCCCTGTTCAGTTTTTGCGACAAACTTTCCTTTCGCATCGTACCAGCCTCCATGACCATCTCCAACAAGACCTAGCAATTTTGCCTGTCTTGATGCAGAAGTCTCTGTTGCTTCTCTCAAAAAATTATTAAAACTTCGCATAATTTGTGTTTAAAGGAATAATTATTCACACTGATATACACTTATTTATTCCACTTTTTGTTTAGGTTAAAATTAGCATATGAAAACTGCTTACGATTAATCAATTTAAATGTACCATATTCATTAGTCATTACATACCCTTCGTGTCCGCATTCATCATCACCGATAAAACAATCAACAGATTCAAATGTTTCTACACTCTCCATCAATAACTCTTTGATTTCAATTAGAAACTTATAAAGTTGAAAAAGATTCTTACCAAATCCTGTTTCTTTAGATAATTGAGAAGCATTCAACTCTCGACCCTCACGAATATATTTGTTGACGGCAACTTTTAACCTCTTACCTTCTTCCTCAGTTGGAAACTTGATAAAGTTAGAAGCAACACGAGCAGCTGCGATGTATAAACCCAACTTATAATCTGGTGTATTCAACTTTGCATCAGTGTTTAGAAACTTAGTTTCCTCCTGACCAAATGGATCTGTCTTTGCACGATTTAGATCACACTCATCTGTACTGACAGAGAAAGGAAACTCAAAGAATGCTTCCATATCTTTGAGAGTGTGACCTTTGTATTCTGTATGTGCAGCAACAACGATATTATGACGATCACAGATTGGTGGACGAAACTTGTATGTAATAGTGTTTGGATTGTATTCTTTTGCACCACCATACCCAATAAAGTCACACTGATATACACCTCTGATTCTTGGTAAATTTTCAAGACACATATGAAGTATTGATGCAACTGATGGTGTATGACCATGATTTACTTCGATATCATTGTGATTATAGTTTATCTTGACTTTGACTTTATTGAAAACACTCTTAGTTCCAACAAAGAAACGATTGTTATCAGGATTTACACCCCATACGATTGCAGGACAACCATCATACTTAACTGTGATATTACTTCTCTTCTCTTGTAGAAAGTTTAGGATAGTATGAAGGCCCTTACGACCACTCGTAAAAATTGAATCTTCTGGATGTTCGAGATGCTTATTCTTCATACCCATATTATAGTGCAATTATGGGTATAAGTCCAGTGGTAGTGGACAGTTTGCTAACTGGTTAAGGCCCAATCAAGTGCTTTTTTTGCAGTTGATAGCATCTTTACTTTCTTATAATCTCTTGCATACGGAACTGTAATATGAAATCCAAGAAGATCTCCCTCTGGGTCATCTGGTATTCCAACTGGTTGAACAAAAAATATACCTGCGTGTGCAACACACTTCCATCCAATATCCACGAATCCAAGATCTCGTAATGCACATTCCAACTTAAGAGAATGGCATCCTTCTTCTAAGTTCATACGGTTAACCGAATCTTAACTTATATAGTTTTACTTCTTTTTAACATCCATGACAGCTTTGCCATATTTCTTTTTCACAAGTTCAAGTGCAGACGGGCCTTTGTATACCTTTCGTGTCTTTTCCATTTCTTTACTTGGTGGCATAGTAGTCGCATCTTTCTTATCCTTAGATGGTTTTACTCTCCCCATATCTCTCGCAATATCATATCCCTCTTCTGGAATATAATCTTCTCTTGTTGCCATTGCTTTTGCTTTTTGCTTCACTCGATCACGAATTGATGTTGCAACCATTTTCAATCTCTTATCTGCTGAGTATGGATTCTCTTGCCTCTTCCTTATCTTCTCATCTTTCCTGATGCTTGCTAACTTGAGTGCTCTTGAGACTCTAGTGCGTTTGCTATTAGGTTTTGGTTTAGGATTAACTTTATCTAATACACGAGCCATTGTTAATGCAGGCCCTACTCTGTCACTGCCATATCCTTCAGAGGTTGTAGTGGTATGCTGCTCGTCAGGTGTATTTGCTTTGAGGTTCTTTTCTTTTTGTTTCTTTGATATTTTTGGGCCTCCTACTGGATCGCCATACTCATCTCTTTTGACTTCTTCTTTTCTTAGTTTCTTAGCAACTGCGTCTCTCTCTTTTTTTCTGAGCATTGCTTCTTTCTTTGCCTTATCTCTCATTACAGTGCTGCTAATACCAACTTCCTCTTTCTTTAGTTCAAAAGGATAATGGTAAGACTTCACCTTGGTCTTTACACCACGTTTTTCTTTGTGTGCCTCTCTTCTTTTAGTAATTAGTTCACCTCTTGTCGCATCTTTTGTAATCTTCTTTCCAGTCAATGGATCAGGATTCTCACCTTTAGTGCCAAATCTTCTCTTGTTTCTGATAGATGCTTTACCATAAGTTGATGCACCAGCCTCATACTTTGCTTCAACCATATTACCTTCTGGTTCGTGTGAAGATGTGATATCAGCACCTGCACCAGCTCTCACTGCCTGTAGTTTTTTCATTAAGACTTGCTTTTTGATCATTGCTTGTCTTTTCATCTTTGCTTTTATAGAGGGATCTTCTTGTTCTACCTCTTCTTTCTTCATTGCTTGCTTACGAATCGTAGCAAAATAAACTTTCTTTCCCTCTTCCTTACCATACTGTGCCTGCATATTCTTTTTCATATCAGAGTCATCATATTTCTTCTTGAGCATCGTATCTTTTCTTTTCTCTGATGCAGTCATTGTTCTCTCATATATCTCTTGCATCAACTCATCACTGAGTTTTAGCATCACCTTATTTGCTCCTTCAGTATCAGAAGCAAAGTTTTCTGAGATAATATAATCGTGAACTACATCATATAATAAAGTTTCTTGAGTCATTACATTCCTCGATCTGCCATAAACTTCTTAAATGCAGGAGAGTTGATTCCTCTATCTGGATCTGCCATTCTTTCTGCTTTTGTCTTTTCTTTATATGGTTTGTATACTGGATCTTTCTCAGGATTTTTTTTATATTTATATCCTTCATCAAAAAGAGTCCAAAGTTGATTCTGATAAACTTCTTGAACTAATTCTGGTTTCAATGTAGCCATAATTTTTTCTGCTTGTTCCCAAGACTCAGCAAGTTTTTCATCAATAAGATATGAAACA
>Ga0209348_1001807_pt1 | contig 10274 bp, 7 predicted proteins | sample ETNvirenome_2_30_FD_184065 | JGI IMG/M metagenome (GOLD analysis project Ga0209348, IMG submission 184065) | Marine viral communities from the Pacific Ocean - ETNP_2_30 (SPAdes) (version 2) | ecosystem: Environmental > Aquatic > Marine > Oceanic | place: Pacific Ocean | collected 2013-06-22 | reverse complement strand
AAGCTGATCTTTCATGTCAAACTCCATGCGAGTGATCTCTGGCTCGGAGGGTAAAGGCAGTTCTTTTGCCTCGGCAATGTCAGCCTGCAGTGCAAACCACATACCTACAATCGTTCCTATACCAGCTGCCACCATCCCAAGCGTCTTGAGGTCGAGCGTTACCTTAGTGTCCTCTCCAATTTGTTGTGCCATCACAGTAGTATGTAGTTGATTCCTACAGAGAAGTCATGCCACTCTCTGTTCCAGTATCTGTTGTATTTGCCTTCGGTAAACACGCCAAGGCTTTTTGTAATCTTAGTTCCAAACACAAGACCAAAGCCTAAATCTATCCACTGACTGCTGTTGACAAAGTTGTGGTATGAATACTCTCCGTCTGTGTCTAGGTGGTATGGCATCACGTTACCCCATGAGTGCAACCAAAAGTCTTTTTCATAGTGGTAGAAGTCAAAGCCCACAACCACTGAGTGCAGCCATTGGCCATCGAGCTCAGATCTTTTTTCAGATACATAGTCGTCAAGAACCTGAGGTATGACCACCTGCTCCCATACAGCCTGATCATTGGCAACTACGGTGCCGTCTGGCGAAAAGAATTCTCCTGTGTTTACATCAACACTGTACCCTTGATCCAGAGCTAAGGCTGTGTAGTGGATTTGATTGTTTTCAAGAAGCCATTGTTGAAGTGGATCGTATCCATATGGCTGTGATATACGCTGCACTACACCCGCATTCAGCGACAGCTTCTTACCAATCTTGACTCTTCCTCTCTGCGATGCCTCAAAGTATCGAACATCAGCAAACCCATCTTGCAAGTATTCTGCCTTGACTATCCAGCTGTCTGCTACATATCGAGCGAAGTAGTCTTGGTCCAAGAAGTTCTTGCCCTGCTGTCTTCTCCAATCAGCCTCAGCAAGAAACTCAAACCCTGAGTACTTACCGACTGTCGCAGCATCGCCGTATGTTTTTTCTGTGCCGTCGTAAAAGATGTTGGCTCTGTTCTCATATCCGAACCTTGCAATCTTCCTGACACCCAGCGTCAGTGCATAATCAAACGGAGTCTCTACGACATCGGTCGTCAATGGGCCAGCGGCAACAGAGAATACGTCTTGATCAGATACTGAGTTGCCCCCATTTACAGCTGCGTAAAACGTGGCGCGTCTCAATACATTCTTGTAGAAGTCGCTTTGACCGTAAGAAAGCACTGGCATCATCGCCAGCAAGAGTGTAATCAAACGATTCATTGTCTTACGATTCTTTCCTTTTTGATTCGGCCCTTGTAGTTGGCCACGATCGTATACACCCCAGGTGCTGGAAGCTCCACCCTGTTGGGTGACTCAATCAAGATCTCGCGTCCAACAGCATCAAACGCTCTGACGATCGTCCCCAATGGAGCCTGAATGTTTACTACCCCACTAGTCGGGTTGGGGAAGAAGTGAAGCGATGACCTCACAATCATATCTACTGAAGTGACCCCGTCACCACAGTAGTCGTACATCTCCGCACACACCGCATCCCATGCTGTCTCACAGCAGTACGGGTCAACCTCAATGACCCAAGAGTAGCAGTAGTCATTAGCCCAGTACGGTTCTCCAGGTCCAGTGATGCACCCAGCGTCATACACACAATCGTCTGTCGGTGTGTTGGCTTCTTCGGCATAGTTGTATGCGTCAATGTCCATGCACCCCTCGACCACATCTACGCATGATTCGATGTCTACGTTAGCCTCTGGATCATAGTTCAGTGCTTCAGAATCTGTGCATCCAAATACAGCCAGTGTGACGCAGCTTCCATCATCGTAGTCTGCTTCATATCCCTGCGTGTAGTACTCAACGTATCCAGCCTGCGTGCATCCAGCATTGTAGTAACAGCTTCCGTCTGACGTGTTGACTTCGGGGTCGTAGTTCTGTGCGGTGTCGTCAGTGCATCCGTACATAAATGGGATGCAACTATTTCCACAGTAAGGAGTTATTGTGTATGTGTTTGGGAACGGAGTGATACCCCACTGAGGCACATCAATCAGTGTGTCTCCAGTCGGTCCCACAAGCATGAACCCACATTGGGCTACTTGATTTTGAGACTGAGGCGTTGTAAAGAAAAACAGCTCTATCTCTTTTTCAGAGGACAGATATACGTCAAATGATTCTTCGTTTCCGTCGTTCGGACCCATCTTGTACTGAGGTGACGTCCAGCCATCTTGATAGATGCCAAGCCAGCTGCCAAACCAGCCGTCTCCTACCCCGTCCGTAATGGTAAGCGTGTAGAAACAAGAATCTATCGCATCCTCTGCGTTTGCTAGTGAGTCGTAGTTGAAGTATGAGTCATCTGTACACCCGTAGGCAATCAAGGTCTCACACAACACATCGAGCTGGATGGTTGCGTCTGCATTGTATTCCAAGTAGTTTGGGTTTCCACAACCCACAACATCCTCCACCTCAAGACAGACGGGCGTATTGAACTCTGTAAAAGTGGTGTATCCAAAGTCAGCTTCTGGCAGCTCCCACAATGTGTCGCCACAGGCGACTACAAATACATCTCCATCTTGACCACCCCACTGTGACGCCCCGAGGCCATCTCCGTAGCTGTCAGCTATTTCTACTTCCACCACGTCGCCCACCGTTGCACATGTAGAGAAAGCAAGGGGGACGCCAATAGCCAGCTCTGATATGTTGCCCATGGACACATCCAAAAGCTCTTCGTCAGAGGTCACGTTGTACACGTTTAGGCTTGTCTCTTCAGGATAGTTGTCCAGCACAACAAAGGTTGTAATCTCTGTCTCCCATGGCTCACAGTTGGCGCCAAGGCCTGTGCATGATCCGTTATCCAAGTTGGCCCATGGGCTCCAGTTGCTGGCGTTTGGATTTGTACAGCCTGGAATCGCACCGCATGGCAAGCAGCTTTCCCAGCAAAACGGTGGGAGTGTCATGTTGCCCTGTACATTGACGGTTCTGTTTACATATCCAAACTCATCAAACAAAAAACAAGAAGACTCAGAAACTCCTACTGGCAATTCCTGAACCCCCCAGTTATCTGCAGAGAACTTCCAAAGGTGCTCTCCTTCTGGCATGGGAACTGTTATCTCCCACACTCCGTCTTGGTTATCATCACTCATGGCCCAACAGCTACCACACCATCCATTAACTGATGAGTTTACTTCTGGAGTAATTATCTGTGGTGGGTGTGGTCCGTTGAGGTCTAGTCTAAATGTTACATCATAGATGCAGGTGTCATCAAAGTATGCATCTGGGTTGTAGTTGTTTGCTGTTTCATCACTGCATCCAAATACTGGTGGCGGACATGGTAGCAAATCAAAATACACTACCACTTGTGTGCTTGCAAAGTCGTATACTGATTGCGACAGACCGCAGGTATTCTCTAAGCTAAACCAGCCTTCCCCAAAGTCACAGCAGATGCCGTCTCCGAATGCGTCATTAACAACTAGGTTATACTCACCTGGGGGTAGAGGTATGAGTTGTTGCACATACTCGAAAGACCCGTAAGGCCCCCCCGATGCAAATACACTATCACCCTGTACTATCTCCCAAGTCGTCTCGCCTCCGTACTGATCTGCTTGCAGTTCTAGATTGACCCAGCTAGGCTGTGCTGCGGCAGCCATACCCAACATCATGAGCACTGCTGTCGCTGTGTTTTTGATTACTCGCATGCCATTCTCTGCTCTTCTCTCTGCTCTTCTGGTCTTTCTTCTGTTTCTTCTGACAATCTTGTTGGCTTGTCTTTTCTTGTATCGAGACACCCTACCCTTTTCTCTTTTCTCTTTTGCAGCCCTAGCTCTTTCTGAGGGAGACAACTCACTCCAAGTTGAGGGTGTATCCTTTGACACACGAACAGTAGGGCGGAAGGTTCTGTCCTTTCCGCTATAGCCTTTTTTACCTCTTGGCGTTCTCCACTTTTCTTTGAACCAACGCTTAAGAGCCAGACCCTTCTTTGTCTTTCTTATTTTATGCCCTTTACGATGTGGCATTTACTTCTTACTCTTGCCGTAGTTCTCAATGCCAACCTTTCTACACTTGGCAATTCTTCCACTAGCGTATGCGCTTGGGAACACTTTTTCGTTCTTTTTTACCCTGTGGTAACAGGCATCCTTTTTGGTTTTCATGACTTTGTATGATTTACAAGTTTGAATTCAGCTTTTGCAACAGCTCCAGGGTGTGGCTTGTATTCGCCTTTCATAAGAAAGTATCGACCTCTATCCATCATCCAGTGATACCCAGACGGTGGTGATACAGACATCTTCTTGTTGCTGACATTGAGCTTCCCTCCTTTATTTTTCTTGACGCTGTTCATTAGCAGTTCCACTTCCTTAGCGCCTTATTGATGCGTGAGTTTGGATCTCTCGCAGTCTTTGCACTGGTTAATCTTTTCTTCATGCCTTTCATTCTGGCGCAGAAAGACTTCCGTCTTTTTGCTGACTTGCTGCCCTTCTTGAGCTTTGATGGCTTAGTGGTTACAGCAGTCTTGAGCTTGCTGCCAGGGTTGGCTGCTCTATATCTTCTTACACCCTTGGCGGTCAAACCTCCAGACGCAGACTTGTCTCCGCTTTTGACGGAGAACTTCTTGGGCATCCTTCCTTTTTTCTTGACCTTAGGCATATCTCTTTATCGTTCTGTACGGCATAGCAGCTCGACCTCCTTGCTCGTTCATCTTTGGATTTGGTTTTCCAGAGATCTTTTTAGTAGTCATCGGTTTGATCAGGTCATTGTAAATAGCATCGAACATTGGCCTGTTCGTATCATACAACTCCTTCATGGTTGGCCCGAACTTCTTGGCAACCGTATCCCCATCCTTCAGTAGTATATCGTCGATACGAGTCTGTGTAAAGATCTTGTCAACAGCCTCCTGAAAAAGCTTGACAGCCTTCTGTTCTTCCATGACGCCATCCGCCAGAGCCTTATCAAGCTTTCCTTGGAGATTCAGTATAGCCTGACTCTCTTCTTTGCTTGCATTCTGTATGGCTCGTTGGGCCTGAGTTTGAAGCTTGCTTTTCTGAATCCTTTCTCTTAGAGCTCTTATGGCTGGCTCAGACGCTTCTCTTGCAGCCTTCGCTGCAGCCGAGTTGCCAGTTTTTGTAACGAAGTCGAATAAATCGTCTTCGTTCATTCCTGATTTTTTAAGTTCAGCAATATCAATAGGGTCCATCCCAGCTTTTTTTGCAGCTTCTGAACCGTGTGTGGGGTTGTTTAGCCTGTATACTTCGTCCCTCAATGCCTCGCGTTCAGCGCGACCTGAAGCAGTCTCCTTTACCAGTCTGTAAGGCTCCGCCGACTTCGCTAAGCCTGACATTGCGTCGTCAGACTTTGATGTTAGAATTCTTTTCAGCGCTTCAATGCCAGCTTTTCCGCCCCTGTATCCGAGTCTAGCAAGCTCACCTACACCCACTGCATCGAGCAGAAGATCAGGGCGCATGGTAACAGGCCCGTCTTCAAAACCGTAGAGCTGCATAGATGGGCTCAGGTTAGACGGTGCCAGCTTAGGGTCAGCAACAGCCTCGGGAGGATGCTTACCGCCGTGTGGATATTGCCTGACAAGCTTCATTTTCTAGACTTCTCGATGGTGCGACCAGCAAAGTATGCACCAAATGATGTTAGCATTAGTATCTCTAACAAAGATACGTAACTATCTTTTACGTTAAATGGCCACGCATCCATGCTGTCGGCCACCATCGTTGCCATGAACATTGTCATCAGAGCGATAAGAGTAAGGGGTCTGATAAGCTTTGCCAGCTTGACATCGCTACCCATGTCCGCCTTCCATCTTTCGCTGACGTTGTTCTGGAACTGAACCTCTGCATCAAGCATCGCCTTGGCTTCTGCTGGATCAACGTTTGGCTCTTTGTCTAGTAGATTTTTTACTACTCCAAGTCCACCGCTGTCGGGCAGCAAATCAGCTACAACGCCCAGTACACCTGGGGCCTTGTCCTTTAGCCATCCACCAAGCTTGGTGTCTTTGATCTTTTTTTTATCACTCATTTGATTCTGGTATTGCGTCTCCACCGCGTTCTGATAGATCGAGGATTGCCTGTGTTTGTTCTTCTGTAAGGTTTCTTCTTCTGCACTCTGCAACGATGAGGTTTACAAGCTCCATATTAAATGCATTAGCATTTTTCATAATCGTTACTGTTTTCTCTACTTTCTCGTCCATCGACAAAGACTTATACCATGTCTCTCTTTCCACCATAGCATCAACCTGTTTGTTGGTAAGCTGTGATGGAGGCAGGTATACATTTGCGATATACGAAGTAGATGCGTCATCACTCAGGCCAGCGGCTTCGTGCATAGCGGTAATCTCAGCCACGTTCAAGTCCAATCTGACCGTCATGTTCGTAACGTCTTGGCCCTTGGAGTGGTTCCTGTTGTGAATCTCCATGTACTCTTGAGCTGCATCCGCTATCTTCTTAGGGTCTCCAAGCTCTGGTTGCTTGGTGAACGGAGAGAACGATCTGTATTTGACTTGGTTCGCATACTCGTTCCACTCTCTTGTCTTGTTGGCACCAGCAACATCTACGGGCAGGTACGTGACCCTGAATCCAAGAAGTCCGTACACGGCGTCTTCGAGCGTGTACTCTTTGTATCTCGTCTTTGGAGGGAAGTACTCGTAGAACTCATCCATGGCTTTCTCCAATGGGTGTCCGTTTGGAAGCTCTTCGTCACCAGACACAAGCTTAAACGTCTCTTCTACCAGTCCACCTCTTAGGAATTCTGTTACGTTACCAACAAATCCAGGCGCGACCTTCTTGAGGAAGTGAACGAACACCTTGTCGGGTTGACGTATAGCTGCAGAAAGGGGTGACTCCCCAGGCTCGGTATCTAAAATTGACATGCCTCCCTCTTGCGTGTTTTGATAGAGCTCCTGAAGAAACCCAAACGTCACATCGCTGGAGAAGAACGCCGACCCAGCCTCCCACAAAGCAGACTGCAAGTTGTCTTGGAAGTTCTCATCGTCAGGGTTCATGCCCATCACTGCCTTCAGCGGCTTGAGGATGGCCTCGTGAGGCAACATATACGACATGTCCATGAAGTATGGTGAGCCATTTTCCACTCCCAAGTAAAACAGGTTAGAGAACTTCTGCCACTCTGGTCCGAGACTTCTCACTGCCTCATCGTCTTGATCCGTGAATCCGAGTCTGTCTTTGCTTTCTTCGGCAAGAGCGTAAGCGCTAACAAGAGACGCGGTGAGGCCCGCTGCCCTTCTCATGGCCATGGTCGTTCTTCCCGCTTGAAAATCTTCAGCGATGAATTTAAATTGGTTGGTGGTTGTGCGCCACATTTCGTATGGGAATGACACGAAAGAACCAGCCAATGGAAATCTTCTCAACTCTTTTGTGCCCCTAGAGATCTTGCTGTATGTGGGGTAGCCGTCCCTCACTCTCTGCGCAGCCTTGGCTTCTGCCTCGGCCATCGACATGCCTGAATCAAGAAACGCTTTGCGCTCTTGATAGTATCCATTGACCTTGTAGAAGTCATCACCAAATGCATATAGCTTTTGAGACACATCCATAATGTTGCCCCTTATGCGAAGACCAGTGATGCTTTTTTCTCCCTGCAGTATTCTGTTGACGTCTCCACCCATGCTGTCGTTTAACGTTTGCATAAGCTCTTGTGCATTTGCACCATCATTCAACACGCCAAGCTCAATGAGCTTTCTTACTTCAGTCCTATATGTTTGATTTCTTTTGTACTTTCCATGCACCCCCCAAGCCATTGACATTGCATCAAGGGTTGCCATTGGGTTTCTGGCAAAGGGAATGTGACCATTTGCAGCTGACAGACCCAATCCACTGATCAAGTTTCTTGCAGCGGTGGTTGGAGCCAGCACTGTTTTACCAACCTTAACTGCTGCTGACGCTTGAACGAGCGTCTTGTATAAACCATCGTCAAGTGATTTGAGTGGCATTAGGTTGTCGAATGCCGTCTTAAAGTTCTGTGGCACGTATAGGTCAGCCAGTGGCAACCAAGCCTCTGACGTAGGCGACAGCTTCACCATCTTTCCATTTGGTGAGTCCATCCCTTCAAACTCTGCGCCCATGCGAGCCATCCCAGAGTCTCTAAGAATCAACGACATTTCTGTTTGCCACCTTGCATTTGACAAGTACGAGTTCAGCTTTGATGCTGTTGTCACGTAGGCATTCATTGGGTCTGTAATCTTGCCTAGCAAATCTTCAATCGCCTTGGGCAAATCTTTCTTAGCCTTTAAGAATGGTGCGTCCATAGCCCCCATCATGCTGAAGCCTCCGCCTCCATCTCTCTGGTTCTTTAGACCCATGAGATATGCGTTAAGCTCTCTCCGTGCCAGCTTTTGACGTTCAGCCTTTGTAAGCGGCACATCACCAAATGGCTGGTCGTATCTCTCTGCGATGTAGTCAATCGCGTTCTTGTATACCTTCTGAATCTCTGGAGGCATGGCATCATATCCACCCTCCTGTGTTAACAAATCAAGTCTTCTGCCACCATCGTTGAACAGTTCATACGATGTGGTCAGGTATCTACCTTTGTTTGACCTGATTTTTTCGATCAGCTCTGCTCTTGCCCTTGCTTGTTCTGGCGTGCCCAGTGGCTGTTTCTCAAGCGTAGCAATAAGAGACTCCGATAAGCCGTCAATCTGCTCTCTAAAGAATACAAGCTGTTCTTTGGAGTCCGCGCTGAGGTTGTTGAGTCTTGCGTCATCCATTTTAATCTTGCCCTCTAGAACGTCAAGCATCGCTGCCTGAGTATCTTTGAGTATAGCCCCCTTGAGTCTAATTCCGCCAGGCCCACGACGTACCTGTCTAAGCAGGTTTCTCCACGACCGAGCATCAAACGACACTTCATTTATCCATGCAGAAGCAAGACGCTCTCTGCTTCGGACGACTTCTTCAATCTCTGGATTCTTGATTCCGCCGTTGCTCTTGAACCATTTGTTCCAAACGTTCTTGGCCCTTTGACCAAACCTCTTGACAGTGGCGGACCTTTCGTTTCTCCTAGCGTCGGGGGACAGCGTCGGATCGAGGTCATCTGGAAGCGGAACGTCTGTGTCAGTTCTTGTCTGAGGAGTCGTGCGTTCGGAGACGGCCTTCTGAACGTCGTCCATTGTCACCTCGTCTTCTTCTCTTCTGTCCTCCCTTTCTCTTACACCACGACGAGCGTCTGCAGAGCCTTCGTATCCCTTTCTGTTTTCTTGATAGACCTCATCGAGTCTTGTCAACACACCAGCAGCCTGTTCTTTGTACTGCATCCGAAGGTTCGGATCGTTGGTGGCGTCAAAGTTCAGCTTGAGTCTGTCAAGAGTTACAACAAGATTGCTCACCTCCAGCAGTTGCTCGGGGTTGTTCTTTCTCAAGTAGTTGAGATAGTTCTCGTTCTGTCGTCTCAGAGTGAGGGCCTTGTCTCTAGCATTTCTGATAGCAAGGTTGGCCTCTGCCGCAAAGCGCGGGTCCAGCTGTCCGTTTTTAGCAATCTTCTGGGTGTAGTCCTTAACGAGATCGTCAAGCCTAGAAATCTCATCTGCATTCATGGGGATCAACTCGTTTGATCGAGCCGTCCCCCTAATGTGTCTCGCCGCACTACCTACAGTATGCATCAAACTTGTAAGAGGGATGATGCCCAAAGACTGGTCGATAGCCCGAGTGATAGCTGCTTCAAAGTCCATGACCCCGCCCTGTACCTCTGCCTCAGCAAGCTGTTGCAAGAAGATATTGAATGTGGTTGCGATAGAGCCCTCTGTAATGGCGATCCTCTGTCCCTGCATATAACCCCTGAACCAGTTCTTAAGCTCGTTCTTGGCCGCTGTTTGATACGACCCCATAAGAGCTCTGTTCATCGCGACATTAGACCCGAAGTCTCCTGCAAGAACTGCAGCTGCATATCCAAATCTACCTGCGAAGTTAGTTTTGACGGTGAACTGCTTCTTGAGAACGTTTGGATCAAATGAGTCGGCTTTTTCAGCTGCCTCGTAGTAGCTGTATTCCTTGCCATCCGCATCCACAAACGTATCAAACGAGATGTCGTTTCTGATTCTTGTCATCTCAACGGCCCCACCCTGAAGAGCCATAAACGCGGCAGTGCCAGTAACGCCTAGATATGGGTTCAGAGCCATGGCCGTCATGTATGGCAGGCCCTCCGCAGTCATGTCCAGGCTTTGCTTGAAAGCATTTTCAAAGTCACCACTTGCAATACTTGAAGCAATGCCCTTTTGGTACTCGTTCATCTCGGCCTGCAGTTTTTCTGCATCTATCTCTCTTCTGCGGATGCCGTTCTCAACCTCGAACATGTAAGCCTCTTGCTGAT
>Ga0209348_1001806_pt1 | contig 10275 bp, 9 predicted proteins | sample ETNvirenome_2_30_FD_184065 | JGI IMG/M metagenome (GOLD analysis project Ga0209348, IMG submission 184065) | Marine viral communities from the Pacific Ocean - ETNP_2_30 (SPAdes) (version 2) | ecosystem: Environmental > Aquatic > Marine > Oceanic | place: Pacific Ocean | collected 2013-06-22 | reverse complement strand
ACTTACAAGCAAGGGAAAATGTTGACGAGCATTATAAAATTGCGAGTGAACTTGCAAAAGAAGTTGTTGAGAGATCATATCCAACAGATGATGTTGCAACATTAAGACATTTCAAAAAGAAATATGGCGACCCTTGTGATGTTGTTGCAAAAGATAAATGTTTTTACTTTGCACACTCGGAAGATGTTGATGAAGATGGGGACACAAAAGAAACTAAATCTCATTTTGATTTTGGTTTGTTTGGAAATCTAAATGGTAGTGAGTATAGTAGTGATGACGGAAAAAAATTTGCGTTTGCATATTACCGAGAAGATTTAAAAGCTATGGATTGCAACCCAGATATCTTTGCACAACAAAATGAAAACAAAGATAATCCACATAAGACAAAGCATGTTGAAGAATGTATGAAAGCATTAGGTGGTAATACTAATAGTTATCATAATAGTGATGAAATTGGTATGGCAAAAACTTTTAATGCGCCATACTATCTTGACGTAATTGGAACATCTTATTGCAGATCAAGAGCAATAGCATGTACCAAAGATGAGTACACTCAATTTGAACAATGGCGAGTTGCAAAAGCTAATGTTGTATCTAAACACCAAACATGGATTGATACAATTCAAAAACAATGCGATCAATTAAAAATTGGATTGAAAGCATATCGTTATTTGAGTGAGGGTATTGAACTTGCAACAGAACTTGGAATACAAGTTGATGAGGCAGAATTAATTAGAACTAACTCAACTGGTTTAACTATCTATAATCCAAGTAATCTTGCAAATATGATTAAAGGTATGAAGAACAAACATCAATCAAGAGAGGCGAAAATATTGGCAAGAAAACAATATGAAGAAAGTTTAAATTAGTTGTTGACTATGTATGGGAATAATATAAATTCCCATACATAACAAAAGAAAGGATAATTATGAAACTAGAAATAAACGACACATTTACGATTGGCTACTTTGCCAAGAAACACAATAAGAGAATATATAGAAAGGGAAAGTGGACAGAACTTTCAAGAGAGTGGGTTTCTAAAAGTGGCGATAAACTTTTAACTTACTACGATATAGCCAACGAGGGTTATAGAACTGCAAAAGGTAAATACACATTAATTGCAGTAGGTGGTAGCCAATGACCGATAAAGTTGATAGTGCAATTTATATTTTTGACTCGGAGTATAACCGAGTCAAAACAATTAGACTCCAAACTTTTTTAAATAGAGTTAATCACACATTAAGACACGAAAACCAAACTTACTTTGCTCTAAAAGATGACGCAAAAAAGTTTAGAGAGGAATACAATGCCTAACAAACATTTTTGCCAAGGACCAACTTGCCACGAACAAACTACATCAGATAGGTTTTTAAAATCAAGAGGCGTGGTCCGAGGTCGTTATGCATATGCCAATATGGATAGAACACCTAACTCGTGGGGATATACTGCAAGTCAAGGCGATAGATATTTTTGTAGTCAACGATGTAAGTTTGAATGGTTAGAACTTAACATGGATAACATTGAACAAGGTCGACCGATAGAGTTTATTAGACACAGACGAGAGAGTGGTGGTTATGAAAAAAAGACCGAAACTCACGAGGGTTGGGGTGGTAGAAATTATACTCGAACTAGTATACAAAGGATAAATGGAACTGATAATTGATTTAATTAATTTTATATCTCTATTCTTTTAGAGGTTGACTATGTATGGGATTAGTATAATATCCCATACATAAACAAGAAAGGATAATATGACAAAAGTAAATACAACAGCAGAACAATTCAAACTAATCACAGATAAAAAAGATGAGCCAGATTATAAGGCAGTATCTAAATTTGTAGGTGGTATGGTTGAGTGTGTTCAGTTTCCTAATGGAGATTTATTATTACTCAATGAGGAAGGTAAGTTAATGGGACTACCATTAAATCCAGAGGCAACTGCATTGTGGAGATCACACTTTACAAAAGATAAGTATGCATTTGGATACGATGACTTTGTTGTTGGACCTGCAATAGTTATACAAAAAGACGCCCTTAATACTTGGGCTAACTAATCACAAAACTCTAAACAAGTAGAATGGACCCCTAGAAATAGGGGTCCATTTTTTTTTGCAATTATGCTTGTTAACTATGGGCCCACCCACCCAAAACAAAAAGGGGTCCCAGACGTTTCACCTTTACGGTTTGATTTAGACATAGATATGGTATAAAAACCAAATGACAATAAAACAGAAGTGAAAAAAATTCTGCAAAAAATTTTATGAAACAAGAAATCATTGACAAACTGCCACCTGACGCGCAGAAAGAATTTCTAAAACTAGCGATGAAGCTAGATGAAAAAACCAAACAAGAAAAAGTACACAAAGATTTTCTAACATTTGTTAAACACGTTTGGCCAGAATTCATTGAAGGTAAACACCACAAAAAAATTGCTGACAAATTTAACAAGCTTGCAGATGGCAAAATAAAAAGATTAATAATTAATATGCCACCAAGACACACAAAGTCAGAGTTTGCATCTTTCTTACTACCATCGTGGATGGTTGGTCGTAGACCCAATCTAAAAATTATACAATCAACACACACCACGGAGCTCGCTATACGATTCGGTCGTAAAGCAAAGACGTTAATGGATTCACCAGAGTACAAAGAAGTTTTTAAGACAAGACTACGAGAAGACAGTCAAGCGGCTGGTAAATGGGAAACAGAACAAGGTGGTGAATACTACGCAGCCGGTGTCGGCTCGGCTATCACGGGCCGTGGTGCGGACTTACTTATCATCGATGATCCACACTCGGAGCAAGACGCGTTAAATGTAACAGCTCTTGAACGAGCTTATGATTGGTATACATCAGGACCACGTCAACGTTTACAGCCTGGTGGAGCAATCGTTGTGGTAATGACAAGATGGAACATGAAAGACCTAACCGGAATGTTGTTAAAGAACCAAAAAGAATTGAAATCAGATCAGTGGGAGATAATTGAGTTTCCTGCAATACTACCAAGCAATAAACCTGTTTGGCCAGAGTATTGGAAGTTAGATGAACTAGAAGGTGTCAAAGCTTCTATTAGTATTGGTAAGTGGAATGCGCAGTGGATGCAAAACCCAACAGCTGAAGAAGGATCACTTATTAAACGTGAATGGTGGAAGACTTGGGACAAAGGATATATCCCACCATTGCAACATATCATTCAAAGTTATGATACGGCCTTTCTTAAAAAAGAATCTGCCGATTATTCTGCAATCACTACTTGGGGTGTATTCTATCCTGACGAAGATAGTCCACCTAATTTGATATTATTAGATGCGTTTAAAGATAGACTAGAGTTTCCAGAACTTCGTAAAGAAGCATTAGAACAGTATAGATATTGGAACCCTGAAACAGTTATTATTGAATCTAAAGCATCTGGACTACCACTTACTTATGAGTTGCGAAAAATGGGTATTCCTGTTATAAATTACACACCTAGCAAAGGAAACGACAAACACGCTAGAGTAAACGCTGTGTCTCCGATTTTCGAGTCGGGACAGATTTGGGCGCCTGACGAAAAATTCGCAGAAGAGGTTATTGAAGAATGTGCATCATTTCCGTATGGAGATCATGACGATTTGGTGGACAGTACAACACAAGCGATAATGCGCTTTAGACAGGGAGGATTTATATCTCACCCTGAAGACGAAAAAGATGAAGCATTGCCGCGAACTGAAAGAACGTATTATTAATGGCGAACAGAATACTATTACAAACACTATTAAGATTTAGCGACGATATTAAATCAGGGGCTGCAAAAGTTCAGGATGTAGTTACAGATTATTTTAACACAACAGGTAAGTCAGTTACTGACGAAGAACGTGCACTTATTTTAAAAGAATTCCAAGACAACGCTCCAAGCAACGTTGAAAAAGTTGATTTTTCATCAGACTTTTTATTCACGGATAAACCTAAATCAACAGGTACTAAAGCAAAAGATTTATCAGATACACCAGGCACAGATAAAGCTTCAGAAGAATTAGGTATGACTTTAAGAGGTGATGAAACTTTTGGTGAGTTAATGGATTTAAAAAATACAAAAGAAACAGACCAAGGCCTCGGTTCACTATACCCTAAAGGAGAACCAGGTCAGATCTTTGATATACAAAATGATAAGAGAATGGAAGTCGCAGAGTTTATGAAAGCGATGCGCGCAGCGGGAATAAAGAATGAAGATGTAATGAATGTTGCAAAGAATCCAGATATCGCAGAAGGCAAACGAGCCGCGACCAGTTTAGCGCGAGCCGCGGATATGGCAGCGGATACAAAAGTAAAACAAGAATTATTATCCACACTTGACGACGACATTGCAAACTACGGTCCGGACTGGTGGAAAGGTATGGGTTACAACGAAGGACCTATGGGCAGAGAGTCGGTAGGAAATTTATTAGAGTCGATGACAACAGATATTAACAACGGTGTAATAGATGATTTGATTGCACAAGGAATGGACGAAGATAAAGCATTTGAGTTGATGAGATACGTAGGCAGAGAACAACTTAAATATGATCCAAAAGCTCTCATTAGAAAAATAGCTGATGAGTTAGAGATAAATGATGTAAAATATGATATGACTTTCTGGGATAACTACACAGATGAAATTTTAACAAGAATACAAAAACCCGAACCGAGGTTCGCGACAGGAGGATTAGTATAATGGCAAGATTTAATATGACCTATCACGGTTCTCCATCTGCTCAATCAATTATGAGTCAAGGATTTAGACCTGGAGGAATAATGAGTGTTGCTCCAGGACAAGTTTTTTCTTCACCTAGTTATGGATTTGCATCAGGGTATGGAAGACCCGTAGGTATGGTAACTCCAACTAGTGCATTATCAATTCCTTCAGCTAATTTTTCTACAGGCACAATAGGTAGTGAAGTAATTCAAAATCCTAAAACTGCTACAAGAGGAATGAATCTTGCAAACAAATTAGGAACTATATATACAAGCCCTAGAGCTCAATCTTTAATGGAAGGAAAAACAGTTTCTGGTTTAGGTGGAAGCACTCCGGGAAATTTTTTAAAAGCTTTAGGAATTATGGGAAGCTTACCTGCTCAAGCAGCTTTAATGACTTTAAGCCCAACACGTGCCAATGCAGATGAAATTAATATGGGGCCAGAAGATTTTGCTAATCTAGCTGCTGCAGAAACAGCTTCTAATATTCAAGGTTTAGATTTAAATGACTATGAACAATCTATTACAGCAAACGAACCAATGGACATCGAAGGTTTTTTAGGAACAAGCACACCACAAGATTTAGGATTTATAGGAATGGCACCGGGTATAAAAGAAGCTGTAGGTATTACAGACAGAAATAGAGGTCAATCATATTTTGATCCTGTAACTAGAACAGAAGTTGCTGCTCCTAATGCACAAGGAAGACCATCAATGGCGGACATTGCTGGTGAGATAAATGAAAATTTAAGAGATCTAGGAAACCCTTTAGGTGATTCTAGAGTTGTTTCAGAAGAACAAGGTCTATCTGGTTTTCCAGGACTAGGTCAAGTAGATCGAGGTTTTCAAGATGTATTAGATGCAAGAGAGGCAAGAAGAAATGAAATCGCAATGCAACAAAATCCAGACTACGGACAGTTCTTTGATGCACCGGCAGTTAATGAACCTAAACGAGGTATAGCAAGTATTTTTGGTAAAATGCTTGGACCTGCGCTTACTCTAGCTGGTTTTCCAACTCCAGGTAAATTAGTGAGTGCTTACAATACAGTAAGATCTTTGCAAGATGGTGCTTTAGGTAATGTGGCTAGCAGAGCTAAAACAGGTATTGGATCTTTAGGTAGTAGAATTGCTGGTAAAATGAGAGGCATTAATCCAAATACAGGACGAGCTAATACTCAAGCAGAATATGAATCAAATAGAGCCAATAGATCGTTAGCAAAAAGACAAGCTAATATGATAGCTAGAAAAAATGCAGGAAAAACTTATTCAGCAAAAAATTTAGCTGAAGTAACTAAAGAGTTAAATAGACAAAATACTGCAAAAGAAAAAGCTAAAACACAAAAATCACAAAACCCTAATTTAAGATCAGGAGCCGATAATGGTGGAGGAAGATCTAAAATAGTTTGTACTATGATGAATGATAGATACGGTTTTGGTTCATTTAGAAATAAAATTTGGATGAAGTTCCACGAAAGCTACGGTCCTGAATATCAAAAAGGTTACCACGCAATATTCTTACCATTAGTTAAGATTGCAAAAGGTGAAGGCAAAATAAACACAGCGGTTAGAAAAGTTCTAGAGCATATGGGCAGACACGTAACTGCTGACATGTTTAAAATAATGAAAGGCAAAAAACGTGATACGCTTGGCAGAATCTACAGAGCGATTTTCGAACCTGCTTGCCACATTATTGGAAAGATTAAATCCGCTCTAGGGAGGGGATAGTGGCTAATAAAAAACCTTTCATAGGAAGAAGTCTAAAAGATGATGGATACTTTGTAAGAAATAAAGTCGTTGCAAGAGATGTTCCATTATCAGAATTAAAAAAACTTCCAGGCTTTATAAGAGCAACTTCAGAAAATTTAATATTTGATACATTAACAAATGCTAAAAGTTTTATTAAAAGTAAATTAGCAGCGGATGCTAGAAAAGCATCACTGTCTTCACCAAAAAAAGCAGAAGCTAGAAAATTTAAAAGCAAAAACCCACCACTTTTTAATAGAATAATGCAATTAGCAGAAGAAGGTAAAACTTCTGTTCAAAAAATTGGTGAAGATGCAGAGGTTGTTAAATTAAATAATGGTAAAAAAATAAGTTATGGAGTTATTCAAAAAGTTATTACAGATGAAAAGGGTAAAAAATTTTTTGATAAAGTAGCTGAAACAAAACAACCATTTAAAGGACCAGATAGAATTTCTTTAGAGGCAGACATAGATAATTTAATGAATGATTACTATGATGGAATGGGAACAAGAAAACTTACCGCAAAATATTTACCTAATTCAAATGCAGCTAAATCTCTTTCTTCAAGCACAGTATTAGAAGATGTTATAAGAGAAAATACTGATCCTAAAAAATTAGCTAATAGACCTGTTGTTATAGGTTCTAATCAAATAGGAACCAGACAAGAACAAATAAAAGTTTTAAAAGATTTTCAAAACTATCTTTCTAAAAATTCAAATAAATTTACAAGTAAATCAACAATGGAGGCAAACTTAAAAAAATTATTTGAAGGATCTGGCTCTGAAACTTTAAGAAATTTTGTATTTAGAGCAAATAGTTTAAGAAAAATATATAATGATAAAACTTTACCAGAAGGTTTTAAAATAAATGAAAAAGTAAAAAATTTAATTAGATATTTACCTGCACAAGATTTTATAGAAGAAGAATTAAGAGCTTTAGGTTTTGCAGAAAAAACTATTAAATCTATGAACGATGTAGAAAATGCTGTTCAAAAAATAACTCGATCTTCTACTATGTTTGAACACGCACTTCCTAGAGCTTTAATTAGACAATTTAATTTACCAAAAAAATATTATTTAGTAGGGGAAAGAACTAGTAATTTTTTAAATAAATTTAAAATGCAGTTTGATGGACAACTTAAAACTGCAGCTGAAGCATTTGCTCAAAGTGAACAAACACCTGCTAATTATAAAAAATATATAAAAAAAGTAAATGATATTAGAAACAAAGTTAGAAAATATACAGGTGGTTATGAAATAGGATACATTGATTTTGATAAAAATGGAAAAGCTATCCCTATTACTCCTCAATCTTCTCTACTAGAAGGAGAAGGTGAACTAGGAAAAAGAACCACAGGTATAAAAAATTTTTTTAAAAACACTCAATATCACAATCGTCTTTTTGAAAATTATAAAAAAGATAAAAACAATGCAGATTTTTTTACTTTAAATGATGAAATAAATCAAAAAAAAGGAACGTTAGATTTTGTTCCAGAACCTGAAATAGAAAAAGATTATAATAAAATTAAAAATTTTAAAACAATAAAACAATTTCAAGATTATTTTAATAAAGCTCCTAACAATAGTTTTTTTAAAGCTTTGTTTAGAGGAAAAGGTGGAACAATAGGCAAAGGATTAAGTTTGGCTGCAGCAGGTGTACTTCTTCCTACAGCTTTAATGGCTGGAACACCAAAAGAAAAAGGACTCTCAACAGCAGAAGTAATGGCTAGAAAAAATGCTGTTAAAGAACCCACGGTCACCGAACCACTTAAATATGACGCCACACAGGGATCGATTGTAAATGCAAACACAGATCAAAAAGCAGATCAAAATCAAATTTTAGAATATGTAAAAGATAACCCATTAAAAGTTACAGCAGGAACATCTTTAGGTTTTGCCGCACAAGAAGTACCTGGTGCTTACAAAGCTGCAAGAGATTTAGGTAGAGGTAGAGTTAGATCAACACTTGGAATTAGTGGTGCGTTAAGACCAGTGCTTACAACTTTTGGAACGCCATTACTTACAGGTTTATACGAAGGAGCAATCGGTGCTAAACGATTAGATGAAGGTGAAACAATGACTGACATTCTAACTGATCCGTTAGGACCAGCACTAGGTGTTTCATTAATGGAACCTTTATCAAAACTTTCTGGTGTTGTAAAAGATGCACCTAAACGAACAATGTTAGAGGGTGCAAGAAACTATTTTAACTTAAGCAACGTAGGTGCAGCAAGACCGGGAATTACAGGACAGATTTTAAGAATGGGTATGAGTCCTAAAATGATTGCAGGAGCATCTAGATTTTTAGGATTACCAGGACTAGCACTAGGACTTGGAATGTCAGGCTATGACGCTTATAAAAACTATCAAAACCAAGAAGGTATGATATACAACTTATTTAACAGAGATGAATAGACGAAGTTTTATAAAAGGATTAATTGCTTTAGCAAGTGCACCAGCTATTGGTAAATATGTAAACGTATTTAAAACCGAAGGCGCGCGTGAAGGTATTGAACAAGTTGCAAGCAAAGGTGTAGATTTTTTTAATATGGTAATTAAAAAAGTTATGGACGAAGGAAAATTAATTAACGAGTCTGAAAGAATTCAAACTTTTAAACATCCAGATAGACCTGACATTACAGTTGATGTAGATTTAGGTAGTGGAAGCAGTTCTGTATACTTTGATACAGACCAAGGTACAAAAGCTGGAGCAGAACTTGTAAAAGATATTGAAGTAGGTCCAGGATACACTGAACTTCTTGAGAATGAAGAAGTTTACAAAATGGGTGGAGATGAATATTACAAAGACGTACAAGAAGAAATTACAGGCGGTATTACAAACCTTGAAGAATTTTTAAAACGTAAAAAAGGTTTTGCAGCAGGTGGCAGAGTTGGAATGTTTAGAGGCGGTATACCAAAAGGTTTACAAGCCGCACTGCGTGCTATTATGAGTAAGTATGGTGATGATGCAATTACAACTGCCGACAAAGCACCACAACCAGAAAAAACTATACAAGAGCAGATTAGGGATTTTAATGCTCGAACTAAATCTAAAGTGACAGAATATGATCCCGAAGGTAGAGCACAATTTGAAAAAGATGTAGAAGAGGCTGGAGGTATGGAAGAATTTTTAGATGCAAATCCAATTAGAGAAGTAGACTATAAAAAACAAATGACTAATGAAGAAATCAGAGAGTTTGCAGACGAATTTGGTTTAGACCCATCAGAGGAATATTATAACTGGGATGGTACATTTGCTGATGCATTAAGACTATTAAAAGAATCAGAAGATGAAACAAAATATATGTATCAACAATACAAAGCTGGTAGATTAGATCCAAAACGAGGAGAAAAAGGCAGAGAAAAATTTTTAGAAAAAAAACTTGAGGAAGCAGAACTTTCAGGAGAATCAAAACTAATAACTCGTGATGAAATAGAAGAGCTAGAAGAATTAAAAAGAGTTAGAGAAATGGCACCTCAAATGGTAGAAAGATTAGAGTTAAGAGCTAGATATCCAGGAATAACAGACGATTTATTAGATAGTATTTTGATAGACGATAATCCTCAAAGAAAAGCAGAAGTATTAGCAACACTAGATGAAGCTTTTGCAATGATGAGAAAAGGAAAAGGACCAGATGAAGTTTTAAGGATAATTAAGGATATGAATAGAACCAAACAAGCTGACGGTGGTTCTATTGATGGAGATGTAAGTTTGACAGTAATCAAAATACCTGATATCAGCGAGTCAGGTGTTGAATCATTATTTAAAAGAAGGTAGAATAGCCAAATGGCCACTATAGATAAACCATTACCAAATGTAGACA
>Ga0209348_1001805_pt1 | contig 10279 bp, 18 predicted proteins | sample ETNvirenome_2_30_FD_184065 | JGI IMG/M metagenome (GOLD analysis project Ga0209348, IMG submission 184065) | Marine viral communities from the Pacific Ocean - ETNP_2_30 (SPAdes) (version 2) | ecosystem: Environmental > Aquatic > Marine > Oceanic | place: Pacific Ocean | collected 2013-06-22 | reverse complement strand
TTCAGAAAATGCTTTTGCGTCTTTAAATGCTTGTGCTTCAGTTTCTTTATAATTGCCTGGTAAATTAGCTACACCTGAATCTTTTTCCCCAGCCATAGCACCTTGTTGGTTTAAAAGTCCTAAACCAGTAATAGCAGTTGGTATAAGAGCTTTAGGACCAACTTTAGTAGCTATAGCTGTACCCGCAGTAGCAACAGCTGGACCCACTCCAGGTGCTGCTGCTAAAAGTAATGCTCCTGTTAACGTATCTGCCACAGGATCATTGGCAGCTACTCCTTTGTTCGTGGGCATATTAGCATTGTAAGATTCAATATCAAACTTGCCTTCCTGAAGATCTTTAACTGCAAGTTGTGTACTTTCTAAAGTTTTTCTAAACTCGTCTGCCGCTGCTGCCGCATCTTTTTCTTGTTGTGCATAATCCTTACCTAAATTACTTAAACCTGTTTGTAAATTACCTACATTAGTTGTGAGATCAGCAATTTGTTTATCTCCACTAGTTCTTAAATCACTAATAGCTTGAGACTGACTAGATAAATTTTCTGCGAAAGAGGTGTTTAAATTAGCAAATCTATCATCTAATGCTTTACTTGAATCTTTTTCAGCTTCCGCTCGTAATTTTTCATAATTAGCTAAAGCATCAGCTGATGCAGTACTTACACCACTTAAGCCTGTTTGAAATTCTGCCTGTAGATCTTTTAGACTTTGTGTTTGTGATTGACTCAATGTATCTAATGATGCCTGTACACCAGAGAATCTATCATCTAATGCTTGACTTCTAGTTTCTTGAGCTGCAGTCTGAGCTGCTTGATAATTACTTAAAGCATCAGCTGATGCAGCAGTAGATGCAGCTAAACCTGTTTGGAATTCTGTTTGTAAATCTTTTAAACTTTGTGTTTGTGCTTGACTCAATGTATCTAATGATGTTTGTACACCAGAAAATCTATCATCTAATGCTTTACTTGCATCTTTTTGAGCTTTCTCTTGAGCTGCTTGATAATCAGCTAAAGCACTAGCTGATGCAGCACTTACACCACTTAAGCCTGTTTGAAATTCTGCCTGTAGATCTTGCAGCCCTTGTGCTGATGTCTCTCCTAATTCAGATATTTGACTACCTACTCCAGCGAATCTTGTATCTAGTTCTTGTTTCTGTGTTTGTTGAAATTGAGATAAAGCATCAGCTGAGGCAGCACTAGATGCAGCTAAACCTGTTTGAAATTCTGTCTGCAGATCTTTAAGCCCTTGTGTTGAGGCCGCACTTACATCACTTAGTCCTGTTTGAAAAGTCGCACCTAAATCAGCAAATCTTGTATCTAATTCTTGTTTCTGTGTTTGTTGAGCTTTTTCTTGAGCTGCTTGATAATTACTTAAAGCATCAGCTGATGTAGCACTTACACCACTTAAGCCTGTTTGGAGTTCTGTGCGTAGGTCTTTAAGCCCCTGTGCTGATGTTTCACTTACACCACTTAATCCTGTTTGGAGTTCTGTGCGTAGGTCTTTAAGCCCCTGTGCTGATGTTTCACCTAATTCAGATATTTGACCACCTACTCCAGCAAATCTTGTATCCAATGCTTTCTGTGCTTCAGATGCGGTTACTTGCTGTCTTTCTTCAAGATCTTTTATAGCACTAGATGATGCCTCTCCGGTTGCATATATTTGTTGCCCAAGAGTTTCACCTTGCTCTTTAATACGATCTTGTAAATTTTGATCTACAACACTAATGTCGCCACGCACACCAGCTATAGCAGTTTGTAATTGTTCAGACTGCATTTTTTGTCCTTCATCAAAATCTTTCCTTATACCGTATAAATCAGTTGATATTTGACTAGATTGATCTTCTATTCCACTTAATCTAGTGTTTATATCTTTTTCTTTTTGTTCTTGTTCTCTTAATCTATCCGCTTCGTTTTGATTTCTTTTAGTTTCATATTCTGTAACCTGTGTAGTTATATCCTGTAATTGACTTTGAGTGACCGGCTCTTGTCCAGGTGCTCTGTAAACTGCAGAACGAGCATCTTGAAAATACGATCCTGGATCTGTATAAGCCCCCTCTGTTCTTATTGCTGGCATTACACCACTTGGTCTGCTTCTTCTTGATAAGAGAAAAGACCCTAAAGTTTCTTTAGCAGCATCTGTATAACTACCTCTTGGTTCTATTTTTGCAGGTTCTTTTTCTCTAGAATATGAACCATAATTAAAACTACTTGTTGGGGAAGTATCAGAATCAAAAAAAGTTGATTGACTACCAGTTTTTCTTAGACTATCTCTTTTTATAGTTTCTTTTCTTCCACCGCCAGAAAAAAATCCACTTTCGTTTTCTGCCATTTACTTTTTCCTAATAGTTTTAACAAAATAAGCAAAGTTTGCTAAATCATCTATCTCTAAATTCATATTATCTAAAGGAGCTATATCGTATTTACATCTAATGTCACAGCGAGTTTTTGATCTACCTGTAACTGACTTACTTTTTTTAGATGCTTTAACTGATGAAGATGTTCTTGTAGATTTTGTACCACCTGAAGATCCACCTTTACTACTTGATCCTGATCCACCTGAAGATCCACCTCTTGTTCCACCTCTTCCAGTACCACCACTCTTAGATCCACTACTTGTTGTGCTTGATGGTCCAGTTTGATGTCTACTTAAATTACTTGCAGTTTGTCCCACACCTTGTTGACGCATACCAGCTGGATTACTTGGCATTCCTTTTCCTACTGTTCCTGTACCAAATCCACCATCTCTTCCAGATCCTACATTACTTCCATATCTTGCGGCTGCTTTTTCAACTGCTTTCTGTCTTTTTTCTGCTTGGAATCTTTCATTTCTTGCAGCGGCATCCATTCTCATTTGCTCTTGGTTTCTTCTTATCCTGTCTTGCATTGAAATACCCTCTGCGATATCTGCAGATCTTCTTCTTTGAAGTGGAGTTCTATTCATAAAGTTAGTCGCATCAGCTTCTTGTCTTTCACCAATAGTTGTTAAGCTTTTCTCTCTTGTAAACGGAGTACCACCCTCAGCACCAATAATTTTATTTACTTGTCTTTTTAAAAGGTTAGCAGTACTAGTTAAAACATTTCCTAGTGATGGATCGACTTTAGCTCTTTCAGTTGCTACTGCAGCACTTCTGTCATATTTTGTCTGATTTTCAGCGGTCATCTTGCTTCTAAATCCAAAGGCTGGATTTGACATCATATTTGTGCCAAAAGTATCATCAGCAGATAGTCTTGGTCGAATTTTACCCCCAAATGTTTGAACACCAGTATTTCTAAAAGCTTCATCTCTTGCTTCGGCACTCTCTTGTCTTGATAATTGTTGATCTCTTCTTATTTCTCCAATTGTTCTAGCATCTGCCAACATTGGAGCATCAAATGTTTTTCTAGCTTCAGCTCTATCAGCTGCTATTTGATTGCCTAGAGGAGTACCAGGATCATCAAAAGTTCCGAATCTACCACCAATTTCATTTCTATTAATACCTAATAAGTTAGATGGTTTAAAAGAAGATCCTACTTCTGCAAAACTCATTATTGTTCTATCGGGATTTTGCGACATCCTATAGTTGTTACTACCAAATTCACTAAAGTTTGATTTTTTATCAGAACTAAAAAATGAAGATCCTTTTTGTCCAGCCATTCTCTTACTATCTTTTTCACGGACACTCATCTTTACTAAAGACCATTACTATTAGATCTATTCTATCTTTACTTAACAATCAAAGACTCTTAGATCTTTCCTAAACTCATTTAACCCTCTTTCCATACATAAAAGTTTGAACTCACTTATTGACATTAAATGATTTACTATTTTCTCTTCTTTTAAATCTGATAGAATATCATTCCATTGAAGCATATCCTCATTAGATAAGAATGGGAAAGAAGGCGTAATCACGACTTTCATGCAAAAATAAATATTCTTTCCATTGTAACCTTATTGTTCATTTTGAAAATAAGAGAATTTTTTAATATCTATATCTTTTGCCCCTAAAACTTGTTCTAATAATTTTAATTTTTTCTCAGCAGATAATGCCCTGGAACTCCAATGCTGTAGATGTTTGTTCTTACCATCAAGTTGAGTTTCTAATGCAATCTGAAATATTTGTGATGGACTAATTTTTAAATTTGATCTATCCCATTTCTTTTTTAGATCATCAGGGACAGAAACACTTACAACAACTGCCATTACATTAGAAATATCCTATAAGCTAAGATAGCACAAAAATTATTAATCACCAGTATTAACATTCGTAGCGTATGATTCTGTCATAACAACTGGTATTGGCTCACTCACAGTTAAAGAGGTAACTGCCCTGATACTATTAGCAAATTGCTCAGCTTCTTCTATTGTCTTAAATGTAGGCACATGAGCTCCTATTGTTTCATTATGAACAAATACTACATAAGACGTAACTTTTGGATTCATCAAATTAATTACTTATGTTTAAAAGATTAACTGATTATTTGAAAAATTCAACTTATGTAGAAAGGTCCTGATTTATAAAATTTATCTGGTGCTTCTGCCACTGTTTGATCTGCATCAAGATATCCGGTGACTTTTATTACTTGACTCAATTGAGTACCACTTGCTTTTGATAAGACTGCCCAAGCTAGTTGTTTGCTGTTTGTTTGTTTTACGTCTTCCATGATTATTTTTTATCTGCGTAATTTATTATGAGGTAGATATACTTGCATCGTACAAGTATTTATACATAAGAAAACCATTGCTATAACTAATGTCTGGAACTTTAGCTTAGCAATGGTAAGGGTTCTTGAAAAGGGCTGTTATAAAATTTAATATTCTATAAAGAAATCATCATAATCATCGTCTAGAATAGATGATCCCAGTGCTGATCCGTATTTATAATTCTGTTGAGAGGCAGCATTTTTAACTTCTCTTCTTAAAATTGATTTTTGTAAATAGTTTTCTCCAAGAATGAAGTGTTTGTATTCTGACATAGTTTTAAAAGCAAAGTGCTCTTTTATGATACATCAAAAGAATTAGTTTCGTAACCTGGGGAAAGCTCAGGTGGTGCATCTGGTGGTATGAACTTGGATCTTATCCCATTAAATAATTCAATCGATTGATCAAGACTTAACTCTTGTTCTCCGTGAATTTGATTAATAAACAATGGATCTTCTCTTAACCCATCTATTGTTTTCATAATTCCATCAAGCTTTTTAAGAATAGTTGCATGATGTTTTTTTATGTCTGTTTTTTCTTTAATAGCCATAATCATTGCAGTATGTAAATTCATACAAATATAACGCTACTCTATTTAAACACTTCTAATTACAAATTGAAAGTGTTTATCTTCCCATTGTTCTTCTAGACTTATCTCTCATTCTTCTAGACCTATCGCTCATATTTCTTTTTGAACCTCGTCTAAATTTATCTTTGTTTCTCATCCTTTCTTTACTCATTTGAAATAACATATTTCTATTTTGATTTTCTCCTGTGCTGCCCATATTTTGAGGTAATGATTGTTCATATCTATCTGTTTCTTCTGCAGTTCTACCTAATTCATCAGGTTTCATTTTAGGAAAGGCTCTAAAAAACGATTCATCACTAACAAAATCAGGTTTATCAAATTGAGGTATACCATCTTTAACTAATCCACCATATCTACGACCGGTATCTTTATCTCTTATAGTTATTTGTTTCACACCTGATCCCTTAGATGAACCTCGTCCCATTATTTTTTTCTCACCAGCAAACCTTTTTGACATAGAACCTTTTCCTTGTGGTTCCATTGTTCCTGCTTCACCTATTGTCCTATTAAAAACAGGGGGCATCATTGTGGTAAGAGCACCACCTATTATTTTTGGAGTCATTTCTGCTCTAGGTCTTTTTACCTGTCCCATTAATTCTCAAAACTTTTTTATATTCTAATCCTCCTTTTCTTTTACTTTAAATACTAATAATTCTTCTCCAGGCTCGATATCTTCTAATTCTGGATGTATTTTTTTATAAGGATTTTTTATTTCGTTTAAGGTTAAAGTCATCATTCTCCACATAAAAGCGAATGTTCCTCCAGAAATAGCTGCAAAACAGATAAAATAGATAAAAATTGAAAAGTCGTTCATACATATGAATTAAAATATATAAATACTATTTTAAAACAAGTGTGGATAGAGATGAATTTCTAGACAACTATTTGGATATGTTGGCTAGAACTATGGAATATAAAGGAAGAACAGAAGGAGAGAGAGAAGTAGTTAAAAATTTTTTAGCACCTATGCATAATGCCACATCGAAAGAACCATTTTATCTACCAGAAAATAAAAAAGAATATATACCAATGAGAAATGAAGCTTTTAAAGGTTTATTTGGTGAGGGTTTTGCAGAACAATATGATAAACATAAATTTGTAGGGCAAGGAGGTTTTGGATCAGTTTTTGAAAAACCTGGAGATCCTACTAGAGTTTTAAAAGTACAAAGATTAGATCAACAGAAGGACATTGACAGAGCAGCTACTGAGGTAGAAGCTCAACTTAGAGCAGCTGAAGCAGGTATAGCTCCAAGAGTTCACTCAGTTGAAACAGCCCCAAGTAGCTATCAACATAGAAATTCTAATCAGAATGCTTTAATTCATATCACCGAGATGGATAAAATTCATAATTTAATGGGTGTTCCTGGAGGTATGAGATCTGAACAACCTTTAGCTGACATACAAAAAAATCCAGAATCAAATAGAAAATTTGAACTTGACTTTGCAAAAACAAGACTTGCATTAGCAGATAAAGGAGTAGTCCATAAAGATTTAAATTTTATTGGACATGGATATAGATCTGATCACATTGGATATGATCCATCAACTGGCAAAACGCAAGTAATTGATTATGGAGTTACACATTTGTATGATCATGCAGCAAATTTACATGAGCATAATAATAATTTAAATTTACAAAAAGAAACTTATGATAAAAAAACGCCAAGTCAGAAAGTAAAACATTTTTTAGATCATAAACTTGATGCTATTTATGATGGAATGTATGCCGTAGGTAATAAAGAAGAGGCTACAATATTTAAAAATTTATATTCCGAATTAGTAAAAAAAGATTTGAATCAAGCAAATGATTTAATTAATCAAGGAGAAGAAATCATTAATATGCATACAAGAGAAGATACTAAATTAAAGAGAAAATTTGATCCCTTACCCTCCAGTACATCTACATATGGTTATGAAAGAAATCCAACCGTAGAAGAGGTATTAGCTGAAAAACGAAAGTAAAACAGCTAAAACGAAAGTAAATTAATTAGGGTTATAAATCCTCATAAGGATAAGAACTCCTACTACACCTATAGTTATAAGCAATCCAATGAGTAATAACATTTTTTTTATTCAGTTTTTTAATTATAGGGTTTATACCCCCTCCCAAATCTTAGAGTCTTTAGGTTTTTCTAAATAAGTTTTACCTTCTAAATCATTTATTAATTCTTTTAAAACTTTTCTATAATATTCTTTTTTCTTTTGTTTTGAATGCTGTCCAAAATCTTGTTTATTTTCTTCAATTCTTTCATAAGTAATGAATTTAAAACCACACTCGCAGGTTCTGATTCTCCTTTGAGCATGGAGGTATTCAATAAATCTTGTAGCACTTGCTATTGCTTTCTTATTACATTTAGGACACTTCACTTGGAAACCTCATGTTCAATCCGATGAGCCTGGATTTCTGTCAAACGACTTGAGTTATCCCAAAGTACTTGGTAATGTGGTAAGTCTGCACCAACTCTATTCTTCTTTATAACAACTCCTTTTATTACACCTCTTTTAGATTTTACAGAGACATACTTTCTTTGATTATTTACAAAGCCTCCGTGGACTTTGTTTGATGTTCTTTCTTTTACTCTGTCGTTAATCTTGTACTTTAGTGGTTGCATTTGTAGATTTGTATAGGACTATAGTGGTCTGGGGACTTACGAGATCATACTTAATGATAGCCATGATAAGGACTCTCAACCTCTTGGTGCTACTATCATTCCTCGATGGGAACCTGATATCGTGATTAGATAAAGTGCATTAACCGCTTAGACCGAGCAGTTACAAGTATCTAATCAAGGCAGTATGAGAAAAGTACCATGAACTTCTCTGCCCCAAGATTTAGAAAGGGATCTCTCCCTCTGGTGTTTCTCCGTCTAAAGCATCAAGATCGCCATGCTTTACTCTCTTCTTAGCTTCAGAGAAATTTTTAAATAAATGACTATTGTATGAATCATCCCAGCAGCCTACCTGATCAATGCTAGTTAGTAGACTAACCATCTTAACCATGCCAGCTGTAGATTTAGTTTGATCTTTTAAATTTTCATCTTTCCTTGCATCTAATCTATCTTGTTCTAAACAACTCATAACTTTTGAGAAGATATAAGCACGATCATTTGGAGATATAGATTCTGTAAGTACTGGTTTTGCTAATCTTACATACTCTCTAGCCTGTTGAATACTTACACTATATTTCTTTGCCAGTTTCTTACTGACATCCATAGCTCTTTTACCTTTTGCTAATTCATCAGCAGCTTCATTTATTCGCTGTTCTTTTTCTTCATTAGTTGATCTGTAATTTGTCATGATACTTGTTGTGTTGGTAAAGGACAGTAACCATCTTCGCAATCTGCTTTTTCGAAGAGATCTTTTGGTTTTGAATCTTCACATTGTTTCTTTGCTTCTTCTGTAGAGATGATCTCACACCGTATGATTTTTGCTTCATCTCCATGTTTAGGAAACAAAGTAGATAATGCTGATCTAGCTCCATAAGTGGCACCCTCAAGATCTTTATAGACCCCATGTATTTCTTGAACATTCTCTCCAGAATTAGAGAAAACTATATATGAAAATTCTTTTTTAATCATAGGGAGTGTCGGGAGTAAAGGTCCAATGAGTATGTTTCATAGCTAGAAACTGTACAGCGTCAGTTAATGGGATAACAGACCAACCAACATCTTTTCTAAAGACCATAATCTTTCCGAAACGATCTGTGTGATGTTCTTTAGGTAATGAGTCTTCACTTAAAATGAAAGTGTTTTCTGGTAAATAAGGTCTGAGTTTCATGGTGTTTGTGGTGGTATGTAATGTTTTGCGAAATCTAAATGCTCGTCAATATATTTATTAATACTGACGAAGTGTTCTTGTAGATGTAATCTATGAAGAACTGCATCCTGGAAATCGCTTTGATTTGGATAATCTTTGGGAGTAAGAGCAGTTGCATTAATTAATTTGTTTGCATCTGATAAACACTTCCTAGCTTGCCATAGATTGGCTGAGTAGTCTTTTACATCGTTAGGAGCGGTTGCATTAAAGTTTGGTGCTGGGTTCATAATAACTGCTTTGGTGGTGGCGAAGGAAATGATGTCATAATCTTTTATTAATTGGTTGGATTCTTGCTCAGTAAAATTAAAAACCTGAGTTAGATGTAAAACTACATCTTCATATGTCCATTTGATTAAATCACTAAACACATTATTGATGATTTTTTTTGCATCTTTCTCAGGTATCTTTTCAGATAATAATTTTTTAAGAAGTTTTTCGTCCTCCTTGTCTGTCTGAGTTTGAACGTAGTTCATCAATTTCCTGTGATGTGTATTCATATTCATTAAATAAGAATGCATCAGATTTGCAAGCCCATTGTTGAGGAGTGTTAATAGATTTGTTGGATTCCTGATTCATTTTTCCTCCTTGTTATACTGCTTGATTAACTCTGTTAATTTTTTATCCGCTTGGTCTACGCATCCAATACCGTCATATTGGTAACGAGCTAAAGTTATATGAGACTTTAACATTTCCTCATATACATCAGCATCTTTAGGTAACTTTCTATAAACAATAACAGTTACTCTTTCCCAATCTGGGTTGCGTTTAGCTCCTTGATAACGACCAAGGTGGTGATGATAAAAAATATCTTTTGTAGTTCCCTTAATTTGATAATGTTTGTTGTCATTATCATTGTCTCTGTAAATTACTTCTACAGCATTATTTTGTTTTAATAATGTTCGAATTTTCATTGGCATTGTTCTGTGTAAGTAAAGTGAATAATAAAAAGGGATTTGGAAAACTCCAAACCCCCTGGAATAACTAACCTTTAAAGGTTACGGTGTAATCTGTTTTAATTAGCTGAGCTTTGTTTTCTCTAACAGCTTTCTCTTCAGCTGCTTTTAGATCAGCTTGGAGATTCATAATCCTTTTTCTCTTCTCTTCTAATTTTTCAGAATACTTATACTTATTTCTAATTTGTAGAAATACTTTCATATTCTTATTATTAGTGTGAGTGATCATAGGTCTTGAATCATCCTCATC
>Ga0209348_1001804_pt1 | contig 10281 bp, 10 predicted proteins | sample ETNvirenome_2_30_FD_184065 | JGI IMG/M metagenome (GOLD analysis project Ga0209348, IMG submission 184065) | Marine viral communities from the Pacific Ocean - ETNP_2_30 (SPAdes) (version 2) | ecosystem: Environmental > Aquatic > Marine > Oceanic | place: Pacific Ocean | collected 2013-06-22 | reverse complement strand
ACCAATGATGGTTCTGGCATCCAGGAAGAAACATAATCAACATCCTCCCATATGGTTAGACACTCGGTCTTTGACTCGTTATAGCGAAACTCCTTAACTCGTTCCAAGCGTTTGTCATTGGCAAATGAGCCAACCCTCAGCTTTGAATTAGGGTCTGGGCAGGGAGGAAAGAAAACTTTCTCCTCTTTCTTTTGTGGTATATCTGTCTTTGCTGTCTCTTTAAGTATTACTGGTTCTTCTGTTTTTTTCTCCTTTACTTCATCATTTGAGTAAATCATTTTAGAACGATCATATTGAAGAGGATATATCTCTGGTACTTCACCCCATGGACAGCTCCAGAAAGTTCCGGTGGGGTCCTCGTTTACAAGATTAGAGTTTTTATCCGCATCCCGATGTGTCTTATAGCAACCAGGTAATAAAAGAGAAGGTTCACTAAAAGATGGATGAGATATATAACCACCAAATACTCTGACAGGAGGGATTATTTGAACTGAGATATTAGGTATCGATATATCTGGTATGGATATATCGGAGATACTCATTTAATAGGTAAAGGTATAGACTTTCCTGTCATGGAAGGTAACTTATCTTCGATAGCACTTGGAAGAGCACTTTGTATATCTCCCATGATTTTACTTTTTATTAGCTTCTCGAAGTTACCGCTGGTTATGTATTTATAAGTATAGAAACCTCCACCAATAATTCCTACTAAACCAACGGTATTAAAGATAATTAATCCTGTAAGAACTTTTTGGAAGACAGAATTTTTACAAGCCATGATAAAACAATATTGTTATTTAAATTTTACTAAGCAGCTTCTAACGCTGCAACTCTAGCCTCTAATGCTTCTCTCTTACTTATCTCTTCTTGTAGTGCAGCTACAAGTAAAGGTACAAGTTTACTTTGATCTATTGATTGATAAATGGGATCATTTAAAGTTCCTTCTTCATACTCGCCAGAATCAATCATTGCTTGTGTTACAACTTGATCTTTTGTTCCTGTTATAGCTTCAGGAACTGCTGTAACTTCATGTGCTAAGAATCCATCAACAGTTGTACTTGCATCAATTTTAAAATTAAATCTATATGGTTTTAATGTTTTCAATCTTGTTATTCCATCAGATATTGCTAGTACATTTTCTTTTAATCTATAGTCAGATGAAGTATTAAAAGATGCTGATGTAGGAGTTACACCTATTGTTCCCCCTTCATTATTACTTCTCCTGAGGGAAATCAAAGTACCATTATTTGTACCTCTATTAACTGCTAAAACACCTCCATTATTTCGAGTAAAAGCATTTAAGCCATTTTGCTTCAACTCAAAACCTGTATTATTAACATCACTTGAACTTTTACCTCCAAAGAAGTTGCCATCCATATCAAATCTAGCTCTAGCAAGTGACCCTAAAGAGTTTGAAGTTGAACTTGTGTTAAATATTATTTGCCCGCCTGATGATTGATTCATGAAGTTTAAATCATCCTTATCATTCATAATGAAAAAGGAAGCAATTGTAGTTCCGCTACTATTCGTTATCCGATATCCTGTAGATGCAGTGCTATCTGTATTTCCCATTTGAACCCTTATATTTGTTCTTCCTTGTCCTGATCCACCTTTAACTAACAAACCATCAGCATTATCGTCTGTAAGTTGCACCATAAGTCTATTTCCACCCGGAGAACTTGTACCAATTCCAACATCACCATTGGCATCAATACGCATATGTTCAGATGCACCTGTAGAAAACTGCATATGATCAGTGTTGTGATAGTACCTAATTCTTCCTGCATCATCATCAGCATCATCTCCGAAATGCACACCTGTGTATGTATCATTTGCTGATTTTATTATTAATCTTGCAGATGAAGATGATGAAGTTGATTCTATTTTCGATACGCTTGATCCACCACTTATGTGAAAATCTACATCAGGACTTGTTGTACCTATACCTACCCTTCCAGTACTATCTATACGCATACGTTCCGTAGGGGCAGCAGCACCATCGGCAGTTGTAAGAAATTCCAAACGACCTGGCATATCATTACTACCTGGCGTTCCATCAACAGCACCAGTTATTCGAGCAGCAGTGCTAACAGAATCACTACCATCACTACCAACCCAAGCAATCATACCTAAAGCATCATTATCTTGAACAACGGTGGAAGATCCAACAGATGCTCCTCTGGATTTACTAAAAATTAAATTTGGGCTATGTTGATTTGCTGAATTTCTTATAAGAGAAAAGGATGATGTACCAGCATCTGTTCCCTCTACTTGTAATGCAGCAGTTATACCTTGAGGTGACCTAGCAGAAGTAGTTCCTATAAGCAGCCTTCCAGACGAATCTATTTGCATACGTTCGTCATTACTAACCCTGAACTCCAGTGAATCGTTTGTATGGTCATAAGTCAGACCTCCTATATCCCCATCATCTTGATCTCCAAATCTAACTTGAGAAACACCATTGCTATGTGCAAATAATTTTAATCTTGCATCTTTATCAGCTGCAGTTGCTTCAATTCGTATAGCACAATCATCAGCACCATCAACAACGTGTATTAGATCGCCAGGGCTACTTGTACCTATACCCACCTCCCCAGACGATGTAATTCTCATACGCTCTAGCGTAGTAGTTGAACCATTGGAAGTTGTCATGAACAAAAGGTTTCCTGGCATATCATTTGTACCGGGAGTACCATCAACTTCAGATCTTATCTGAGCAGTATTACAAAAATTACTACCATCAAATCCACTGAATAATATTTGTCCAGTTAAATCGTTATTTATAACAGCTGCAGCGGATGCTATAGAACCTCTAGTTTTTTGAAGAATAAATCTAGGTGGAGCATTATTATCAGACAATCTTGTCATAGATACTGCTCCAATAGATTCATCTTCAAACTGTATATCAGGACTAAAAGAATTAGTTCCTAAACGAGTTTGTCTGTTAGATGTCTTTCCAATCAATATACGACCTGAAGAATCAAGCCTAAGTACTTCGTTACCACTAGTTTCTGCTGAAATAGCATTGTTAGCAGGAAATCTTAATGCTGTATCAGTATCTCCAGAATGTATTATTTTATCTGCTATATTTAAATCGCCTGTTATCGTTATCTCAGGAAAGCTGAAATTACCACTAGTTGCTATGGATGCAGGTAATACAGTTCCATCACTGGGAGTTCCAGTGGCCTGCATATCACCATATATAACACCAAAAAATGTGGTATTAGCTACAGGAGGAGTGGTAAATGTTAATGTTGATCCTGATATTGTGAAGTCTGTATCTGGCTCTTGTATGACACCACCTAAAGAGAGTAGGAGATTCCTAGCCGTTCCCGGAAACACAGCTTGACTACCAGCTGTCATACTGAAGCCAGTATTAGATCCATTAAACCCACTTGATATCTGATCGAGCTTAATGTACCTGCCTACTACTGGACGTTGACCAATATAAGACAAATTCCTACCCTATTTATTTACTTATCTCCTATTTTAAATCTAGTAACTTTTGAAGATTAATTAAACTGGTTCTGCTGTAACCTCTTCTGCAGATTCTTCCTCAGGTGCTCTATCTTTTAAAATAGCCGTAATCTCAGTTGCTCTTGTTTTACACTGTGCTATAAATTCAACAGCTTGATTGTGTTTAGTTACAACCTCTTCTAATTCTTTCTGTAACTCTTCGTTTGTTGCTTTAGCCATTAGTAATTAGATAATTATCTATATAAAGTATAGTCTATAAACTAAGACCAGGGTAGAGTTTTAGACTCAATACTTGGTGTTTTCTGTTCGGTTATTTGACCTTCAAGACCGCTTTCTATAGAAGCTACTTCATCCGTTCCTATTGCAGCTTTTGCCCATGACACTGCATTATCTTTAGTGATTGACGCAAATTCCGTGAAACTACTGGAGTCTGCAGCTGCTAAGGTTACAGAACCATAGGAATAAGAAGTGTAAGTAACAGCAGATTCGCCACTGCCTACAGTTTCAGAACCAGTTGCAGTCCAATGTAAAGTTTTTACTACATCAGATAAACTTCCTTCTGTCGGAGCACTCTCCATAGAAACAATGTCCCAAGTCTTTGTAACTGCCATTTCTTTAGTTATTTAACATATATATTATGTATTTTATTTCATGTAAATTTAGTCTTTTTCTTTCTTCACCTCGAAGACTAATAATTCATCTCCCGGTTTTACATCTTTTAACTCTGGATGAATTCTACGACTAGGTTTGTCAATCTCTCTAAAAACTAAATCCATGGATCTCCACATAAAAGCAAAAGCTGCTCCTAACGTAGCTGCAAAACAGATTAAATAAATGAAAATAAGTACAGACATTATTCTGGTGGATTTTTATCTGCTATTAGTTTAGCTTTCCACAAAGCTTTTACATCAGTTGTCCATACAGCATTACAAATTGCTGAAACTTCTGCTGGTTGTCCTGATAAATCAGTATCAACTAAATTATCAGAACCATCTAACGTACCTGCTTGTAGTACATATCTTTCAAAAGATCTTGTTAATTCAACATCATCTTTTTTAATAACTGTCGCTTTACGTACTTGAACGTGCTTATAGTTAGTAACAACTTCTATTTTGTCGTATTCTATTGATTCTGTGAGTGCCATTAGGATTAATCTCCGATTAAAACAGATTTAGGTTCATCAGTTTATAGACATAATTTAGGTCTAAGAATTAGCTCTATAAGTTAATGAGAATGTTATAACCAAATTAGTTTGACTACTGACAGGAACATTATTTGTACTTGCAGTGTAATCAGCTCTACTATCTATTGTGTAGAGATAAAGTGTTGTACTACCTGATTGCCAGGCTATGGAAGCAGTTAAAGAGCTGTCTTCTTGATCTTGTGATCTAAAATGACCAATAACAGCTGTTCCATTAGTTTCTGGTGTGAATGGTAAAGTTGAACCACTTGTAAATTCAAAAAAACCACTGCCAGAACTACCAGTACTATCAGTTCTAATTCTTCCTGATATATGAACTAATCTTCCAACCTTTACATATCTAACAAGTGCTCCATTATTACTACCTGATGTTTCATCAGATTTTTTTAGCTGCCAAGTTAGATTTCCCTCTTCATAGTCATCAAGTGCGTTGGCTGCTGCGGTGTCTCCGTTAAATGATAGACCTCCTCCACTTTGAACACGCAGACGTTCTGTTGCATTTGTATATGGTGATGATGTTCCAGTTTTAAAAACAATACCACCACTACTGGAAACAGAGTTTGATATAGTTAATGCATTATTTAATTGTTCAATCGCTGCTTGCTCGCTTCCACCATCCTGTTTAAATATTATTCTTGGATTGTCATTTTCATCATTGTTATCTGTATCAGCTTCAATTATTAGTTCACAGTCACCTGATGTTCCAGATGAAATATGTAGTTTACCACTAGGGGAAGCTGTGCCTATACCTACGTTTCCAGCAGTTGTTACAATAAGTGTTTGTGTTCCAGCAGCTTCAAATTTTAGTCCTTCTGGGTTAGATCCATGATCGTAAAAAATACGTCCTCTTCCAGAAACAGCATCAGAAAATAAAATTTCAGAAGTACCTCCTCCTCCACCTGACTGAGAAATTTCTAATTTACAATTTGCTGCTGATCCAGATTTATTAATAACAAGTTTGTTTGATGGGCTTGTTGTACCTATACCTACGTTTCCAGTCGAGGTTATTATCATACGTTCATCGTTATTACTGGCACCAAAACCAGAAGCACCATTGCCGGTAAAGAAATGAATCGCTCCATTAGCACTTGTTGCACATATAGCTATACCACTTCCTGTTCCATCACTATGATGGCCTATGAGTGGTAAATTGGTATTTGTACTTGAAATTCTTCTACCAAGTTTTATAACATTACTAGAGTCAACAGCACCGTCACCTACCTGTAAACGAGTAGTTGGAGTAAGAGTTCCTATACCTACACCTCCAGAGGTACTATCTATACTTAAGGCATCAATTGAGCTTGCAGAACCATCTTTAACAGCAATTCTAAAATGTTCAGTATCTGTGATTCTTATAGATGCCTTTGCTTCAGTTCCAGACGTTGTTCTTTCTAAAACTATTTCTGGATTATCTGCACCAGCCAAATGAAGAACTCTACCTCCATCACCTTTTAATAGTGCAGGACTTGAAGTACCTAAACCTAAGTTTCCATCTGAATTTATAACAGCTTTATCACTGCCATCAATTCTAAATTTCAATGCACTATTACTTACAGAGTTATCTTCGTCAACTTCAATACGAAGTTGTGTATTATCTAAGGTTATTTCAGCATTATTACTGGTATCTTCGTCATCAAATCTTATGTTAGGATTTTGGTCACTTAAAGAAAGAGTTCCTACTGGAGTTGCTGTACCAACACCTAAATTTCCATCCGACCTCCGGACAAAAAGCATAGGACCTGATCCTAAATCATTGTCATCGTCAATTGCAAAACCTGTTGCAGTTGATGTAAGTCCACAAAACATACTACTAGTATCGTTTTGAAACCGTAAAACTACATTAGCTGTGCTACTTGTTCTTTGTAAGCAAGCTACAGTTGCAGCTGTATCAGCAGCGTGAAATTTAGCTGATGGACTTGTCGTACCTATAGATAGATTTCCAGTTCCTGTGATATTTCCTGTTACGTCAAGACCGCTAGCAATATCAACATTACCAGCAAAGGTTGCCTGGTTATCATCGACATCAAGACTAAAAATATTAGCAGCACTACCTGCATTTTCAAACTGAAGTCTATTTGAGCTTGTTCTAAAAGCTAAATCAATAGATGTTGAAACGCCTGCACTATCTAAAAATCTTATAAAATTTGGGCCACTTCCACTTATTTGAAGAGATGGATTTGTCTGGTCTGAAACTACACTTATAGTTTGACTACCGAAAGATGGATTAATCTTTGTTCCAGCTATTGCAGCACTGTCATTTACATCGGCATTTACAATAGTTCCATCGTCGATTTTAATGCTCGTTACACTATCGCTATTGAGCATAGCGGTGTTAACACTAAAATCTTGTACTATATTTCCGATATAAGGCATGGTTAGATACTGGTATCTTGAGGATTTAACATATATGAAACAGTGATGTCTACTGAACTAGCTGCACTGGCATAAGCTTTGATGACATCATTAGGTTCAACTATCAACTTATTTCCGGTCATAAACTCTAGGGAGGATTTAGCTGGTATCTCTCCAGATGTTATTAAGCGAGCAGCAGTGCCTCCAACTCCCCCTTTAAATAAGGTCACGGTCACATTCTGTGAATTAACATTTTTGTTGGAAGCTAATATACTTAATATGACTCCATAAGTAGATGCAGGGACTCCACTCGAATTTGTCGAACCTGTAATTACTGCTTGTTGTGAGGCAACTGTGGAATTATTAGTAACATCTGCTCGACAGACTGAGATGAAACGAGCCATTTATCTATAAAACCTAATCAATATTTCTTCTATTTTATGAGGGGTTAACCTAGAGCAATTGCAAATACGATTGCACTGTCCTCAGCAAAGGTCTGAGTAGCTACTGTATCCCCACTCATTTTGATAGTTCCACCTGTAATAGTAGTTCCTGTAATGTTAGTCGCAGTTGCGTTGGTAAATAGAGCAGAAGTACCCGTTACAGTAGTTCCAGTAATATTAGTAGCTGTGGCATTAGTAGCTATGATGTCACTTACATAGAATTCTCCCCACCTCTTATTGGTATTGCCTAAATCTTTATCGCCGTCTGTTGAAGGAAGTATATTAGTATCAACTCTACCAATAAATGAAATAGTATCGTTAGTTGAATTAGCTAAATCTATATCCCCTTTAAGATTTGTGTTACCAGTAACTGTTAAATCCCCGCCTACGGCTAGATCATCAGTTATAGCTAAGTCATCAGTAACATTTAAATCTACTGCGTTGACAGTAGTAAAGTTTGCTGTAGTACCTGTAACGGTGGTACCTGTGATATTTGTAGCAGTTGCGTTAGTAAATAAAGCAGACGTACCAGTTACTGTGGTTCCTGTAATGTTAGTAGCAGTGGCATTAGTGAATAGGGCAGAAGTACCGGTTACCGTTGTTCCAGTTATATTAGTCGCTGTGATATTCGTTATGGTTCCTGTTGTAGCTACTACAGTAGTTCCATAGATTGCTCTCCAGGTTTTGACAGGACTTCCTAAATCACGGCTATTCGCAGTAGCGTCAGGAAGAATCGCAGAATTTACATTAGCAGTGAACGTGATTGTATCTGAATTAGCATTACCAACGGTTGTGTTTCCATTTACTGCTAAATCTCCATTAACAGTCAAATCGTCTGAGATAACTAGATCGTCAGCAACATTAAGATCTACGGCGTTGACAGTAGTAAAGTTTGCTGTAGTACCTGTAACAGTGGTACCTGTGATATTTGTGGCAGTTGCATTAGTAAATAATGCGTCTGTACCTGTGACAGTAGCACCTGATACTTTAGTTGTACCAACAACCGTTGCTCCAGTTATTAACGGAGATAAAACTTTAGTACTACCAGTTATTATTACACCTGATACGGTGCCTTTTCCCTCTATAAATCCAGTAGCCGTTATATTTCCACCTACTGTTATATTGTCGGCAACTACAAAGTCATCTTCTACGGTAAAATCCTGAGCAGTGACATTAGTAAATTGTCCTATATTACCAGTGATCGTGGCTCCGCTGACTGTAGTTGTTCCTATTACATTTACACCTGTGATATTAGTAGCTCTTACAGCGGTTCCTGTAATAGTAGTTCCTGTAATGTTTGTTGCCGTGGCATTAGTGAACAGGGCAGAAGTACCGGTTACGGTTGTTCCAGTTATATTAGTTGCAGTGATATTAGTGATAGTACCTGTCGTAGCGGTGACAGTCACACCATGTATTCCTTTCCAACGTAAAGAAGGATCTCCAAAATCATGCTGATCGTTAGCTGCTGGATCTAAATCAGCATCTACACGAGCTGTAAAAGTTACCGTATCACTGGTCGCATTTCCTATATCTGTATTTCCCAGTGCTGAAATATTACCAGTAACTGTTAAATCTCCACCTACTGCTAAATCATCAGTTATAGCTAAATCGTCGGTAACATTAAGATCAACTGCATTAACAGTAGTAAAGTTGGCCGTAGTACCTGTAACGGTAGTACCTGTGATATTCGTAGCAGTGGTATTTGTGAATAAAGAAGAAGTACCAGTTACTGTTTCACCGCTGACTATGGTGGTAAACCTACCACTTACAGAGTTAACTCTTCCACCTGTAAACGTAGCTGCTTGAACAGTATTTGCTTGAACAGATCCACCAGTTATATTGGTGCCACTAATAGTTCCAGAGACAGTAGCATCTGTTTGAACTATCACTCCACTTAAGGTAGATAGATTACTTACAGTTAAACCAGAAGTTGTTGTTGCTCCTGAGACGGTTAAATCATTTTGAATTATCGTACTTCCACTGATAGTACCGCCTGTCCTAGGTAAATAATGAATATTTAAATATGCTTTTGTGCCAGATATTGTTAACTTTTTATTTTTTAATGCTGGATCAGGTTCAGATACATTTACAACCGTTAATAGATCATCTTCTGCTAATTGAAGACCTGCCTGTTCCTGTAACTCGCTAATTCTACGATTTGCCACGACCTATAAATATGCATGCTTATTTAACAATTATAGATCCAGTATTTTAGCTCTTATTTAACTTTTATCTCTAATCTTGGCAGAAAGTCGTTAACAATATTCCAAGTAAATTGCACTCCGGTAACTAAACCACAAGACAAAAGTAAAATAATAACTAATTCTGCAATTGTTAAGTTCCTTCTGACATAAATTACTTTAGGTTGAGGTGGCGAAACAGCTGCTTTTTGAGCTAAAGTTTGTTGTATAGCCAGGCTCTTAGCACGAGCTTTCATTTGCTCTAATTGTTCAGGAGTAATTGGCGGATTAATAGGTGGTTGACTAGGTGGTACTTGTTCTTCCATTGCTGAAAAACTATTTATCTTTACATTAGCATCTAATCGATAGGAGTGGTATTATGAGACCAGGAATACGTAAGGGTTTGGAAGATATAGCATGGGAATTAAAGGGCATAAAAAATATTTTAGCGTCTATTTGGCATAGTCGTTATGAAAACAATTCCACAGATGTTTTAAACCCTCAGGCATTTGCTGATGAATATATAAGCACCGAAGAATGCTCTCGTAGACTGGGAGTTTCAGATCAGACACTTCGTAATTGGATGGCTTTAGGTAAAAAGAATCCAGAGAAAGGTTGGGTCGAAGGT
>Ga0209348_1001803_pt1 | contig 10289 bp, 13 predicted proteins | sample ETNvirenome_2_30_FD_184065 | JGI IMG/M metagenome (GOLD analysis project Ga0209348, IMG submission 184065) | Marine viral communities from the Pacific Ocean - ETNP_2_30 (SPAdes) (version 2) | ecosystem: Environmental > Aquatic > Marine > Oceanic | place: Pacific Ocean | collected 2013-06-22 | reverse complement strand
GAAAGAGATCGCGTGGAATATGCTCAACGATGCACTCCCAGATGGATACGCAACCAAGCGCAATGAGACTGCTTTATCGCTCACGCTTAGAAATGGCTCAACGATCTCACTCAAGGGTGCAGAGAAACCTGACAACCTAAGGGGGAGAGCATTAGATTTCGTGGTGATGGATGAGTTCGCTGATATGAGACCAGAGGCATGGTTTGAGGTGCTTCGTCCCAGTCTTAGCGATAGGCTAGGGTCTGCATTGTTCATCGGCACACCAAAGGGGCGCAATCATTTCTACGACTTATGGACGCGAGGCGCGGACAAAGAGGAGGGCTGGCAAGCCTTTCAGTACACGACCATCCAAGGCGGCAATGTTGAGGCGGCTGAGATCGACCAAGCAAGATCAGACCTAGACGAGCGAACCTTCACACAAGAGTACGAGGCACAGTTCGTTACTTACTCCGGGGTGATATATTACGCATTCAGCAGAGAGGAGAGCGTAAGCAAAGGCTTCCTAGCTGATGAGCTTCATATCGGTATGGACTTCAACCTCGATCCGATGAGCGCAGTGGTTATGGTAAAAGACGGCAGCACCATGCACGTCATAGACGAGATCGTTATATACGGCTCAAATACTGACGAGATGGCAGACGAAATACTGCAAAGATACCGAGAGCATCAGGTCACGATCTACCCAGACCCAGCGAGCAAGCAGCGCAAGACAAGCGCAGGTGGTAGGACTGACCTATCTATCCTGCAAAACGCAGGCTTTCGGGTGAAGCTGAGAAACAGTCACCCGCCAGTGCGAGACCGGATCAATTCTGTGAACAGCAAGCTGCTGTCATCGACAGGACAACGCACACTGTTAGTAGATCCCAAGTGCAAGCAAGTGATCTCATCACTCGAGCGGCAGACGTACAAAGAGGGCACAAGCCAGCCAAACAAAGAGGACGGCTTCGATCATATGAATGATGCGCTAGGTTACGCTATAGAGTATCTTTTCCCGATTCGCAAAGAGCGCACCACAGAACAACCGACCAGGTGGACTGCATGAACAACCTTGAGTATCAACATCCCGACTATGATGCCAACCAAGAAAGGTGGGAGTTTTACCTTCGATCCTATGCCGGGGGCCAAGAGTACAAGAACGGCAGTTACCTGACCGGCTATCAGAACGAATCCGAGAATGAGTACGCTAGACGCATCAGTCTCACTCCTATTGATAACCACTGTCGGAACGTAGTGCACATCTATAGCTCATTCCTCTGGCGCGTCCCACCAGTCCGTGTCTACAACAGCCTCGATGCGAACCCTGCTCTCGATGCGATGGTCAAGGATGCCGACCTAGACGGCATGGGGCTTAACAGCTTCATGAAGCAAGCTCAAATTTGGTCAAGCGTTTATGGGAATGTCTGGATACTTGTTGATAAGCCAGAGAGTAACGCAACGACGAGAGCCGAAGAGCTAGAGCAGGAGATTCGGCCCTATCTGTCGTTGTTCACACCAGAGAATGTCTTTGACTGGCAGTTCGAGCGGACGCCATCAGGGCGCTTTGAATTGACCTATCTCAAGCTCCGCGAGTCTGTAGACCGAGAGGACGCTACGACTATCGTGAGCTACTTCCGCATATGGCGAAAAGATGTGATCCAGCATTGGAAGTCTGACGGTGACCGCGAGACCATGATGGAGGAGAAAGATAATCCGCTAGGGACGATCCCTGCGGTGTTCCTCCCAGCGAACAGATCAAACACAAGGGCAGTCGGTATCTCTGACCTGTCTGACATTAGCTACATGCAGCAGGCTATCTATCAAGAGCTATCAGAGATCGAGCAGCTAATACGGATAAGCAACCATCCGTCCCTGGTTAAGACATTTGATACTGATGCGAGCGCAGGTGCTGGTGCAGTGATAAACGTGCCTGATGATTCAGCTGAAGCGATGAAGCCGTTTCTGTTGCAGCCATCTGGTAACAACATCCAGCAGATCAGAGAGTCGATCAAGGACAAGGTGGAAGCCATCAATCGCATGGCGCATATGGGCGCAGTCAGAGGAACGGAAGCAATCACGCAATCAGGCGTAGCAATGCAGACTGAGTTCCAGATGCTGAACGCTAAACTCTCAGAGAAAGCTGACTTGCTAGAGTTAGCAGAGGAGCAGATGTGGCGCTTCGTCTGTCGATGGCTAGATGTTACGCCCGATGTTGAGGTGTTCTATCCCGACTCATTTGACGTGAGAGATTACGAGAAAGAGTTGCTTTTCTTGCAGCAGATGAAGGCCAGCGGTGTTAGATCATCTACCTTGCAGCAAGAGGTGGACAAGCAAATCGCCGACCTAGTGTTAGATGATGACAAGCTGATGCAGGCTCACGATGAGATCACCGCAACTACTCAGGTGCTTGGGCAGTTCCCTGTAGCTGAAGAATGACCCCCGACGAATATGCAGAGATCGTCAATCGGCTAGCGGACACACATCGAGGCCGGATCGCTGACGTACTGCAACGATTAGAAGAGCGCATCGCAGCGATAGCAGGCTCAGCCCCAGTTCGCCAAGGCGTTCTCTTTGACCTTGCTTATGCTTTGCAGGCACGCAATCAGATCAGGGGTGCGCTGACCGATGAATACCTTGTCGCTGTTCAGCAACTCATTGAAGAATATCCAAGCCTATACGCTAGCCAATATGAGATGTTCTCAGAGCTAGGCGACTTCATCAGGGTAGAGCCAGAGATCATATCGGCTTTGCAGCGCCAGTCATTCCAAGGCTTCGAGGCCATCGCAGAGCAACAGTTGGAAGTTTTGGCGAATGGTGTCTATCGGTCAGCCTTAGTCGGGGAGAGCCGAGATGTACTCATCAAAGAGTTGAGAGGGTCAATCAATGGAATCTATCAAGCGAGCGATCAGGAAGAAATTAGAAGACTTGTGGCAGTGGCTCAAAACGCTACCGGACAGGCTAGAGAGGATGCAATTAGGACTCTACATAATAGATATGCTGCTGATCGCTTGGGCAATAATATGCGGCGTTATGCGACAACTTACGCAGAAGATTCGCTCAGTCAGTTCTCAGCTATCATCACGGCTCGCACGGCTGAGGAGATGGGAATAGAAACTTTTGAGTATTACGGCGATCTGATTACTGATTCACGGCAATTCTGCCGCGACATCATCAATGAGACGAAGCAGAAAAACGAATATACAAAAGCAGAGATCGAGGAAATTTGGACGGAGCAAACATGGGCCGGTAAGGCTCCAGGCAATCCGTTCATTGTTAGGGGCGGCTATAATTGCCGTCATCATTGGCTGCCATTAGTGGAGGACTGAGATGCCATATCATGCAGGGCACGACAAAAAGAAGAAGAAGAAAAAGAACAAGCGACCAATGGGGCGCAAGCGTAAGTAACGCAAAGGTTGACAATTTACCCGAAAGGGTAAAAATAGCCCCAACTCACTAGAGGTTATCGCTACATGAGCGACGAAATCATGGAAGAAAGCGTTGATACTGAGCCAGCGCAAGAAATACCCGCTCAGGAGTCAAAGACTTACACCCAAGAAGACATGGATCGCGTTATATCGGATCGTCTGGCGAGGGAGCGTAAGAAGTTTGAGAAGCAGTTAGACGGCATCGACATCAACGAAGCTCGCCAGATCATGCTTGAGCGTGAGCAGGCGCAGATTGAGCGCCAAAAAGAAAAAGGCGAGTTTGAGCAGGTGCTAAAACAGACTGTAGAGAAAAAGGATCAGGAGATAGCAAAGCTAAACGCTGCGCTGCATAGCACTAAAGTTGACGGTGCATTGCTGACGGCTGCTAATAAGCACAACGCTATCGACTCTGAGCAAGTAGCTACCTTGCTGCGTAATCGCGTGAGGCTATCCGATGATGGGATGGTGGAAGTGATAGACGATAACGGCACAGTGCGCTATAACGACAATGCAGATCCGCTCTCAATAGATGAAGCGGTGAGCGAATTCTTAACGGCTAGTCCGCATTTTGTAAGAGCTACCGCAGGTGGCGCAGGCACAATGGGCAATGCTGGTGGCTCGACTCCGAAGCCTACATCGGTGGCTGATATGGTAAATAACTGGAGCAGTGGGGGCAAAGAAGCCTACGCCGCGCTCCGCAAGAAAACTTAGCAGACCCCGGAGTTAAATCATGGCAGCTACAACCAGCACCACCCTTGACGACCTATTCGCGAACATTATCGCAGCCGCTCGATTTACGGCAGAAGAAGAGAGCCTGATGATGGGCCTCGTTACCATGTACAACATTGGCGACGAAGCAGGCAAAACCATTCAAGTGCCAAAGTACCCAGCAGTGACTGCCGCTGACCTTACCGAAGGCACGGACATGAGCAGCAGCACCGTCTCAACCTCATCTGTAAGCATTACAGTCGGCGAAGTTGGCGCGCAAGTTGTTCTGACCGACGTTGCGGCTATGGGTTCTGGTAACCCAGCAGAAGAGCTAGGCACTGTTCTAGGTAACTCAATCGCCACGAAGATCGATACAGACCTGATCGCATTGTTCGATGGCTTCTCTACTGCATTGGGTGGAGCAGGTACCGAGATCACGGTTGCAGACATTTTCAAGGCTGCCGCTACTTTGCGTAACAACAAAGCGCAAGGCGACATCTTTGCCGTCGTTCACCCCTTCCAGGCGTACCAACTCAAGGCTAACTTGACCAACACCTTTGCCAACCCTAACGGTGGTGACGCGCAGAATACGGCTATGGTCAACAGCTATGTCGGCACGATTGCAGGCGTTGACATCTATGAATCATCAAACATTACTGTCGATGGTTCAGACGATGCGAAGGGCGCTGTATTCAGCCGCGAAGCCTTGGCGATTGCCATGAAGCGTGACTTCCAGATTGAGACCCAACGTGATGCGTCATTGAGAGCATTCGAGCTTAACGCTACCGCCGTATATGGTGTGGGCGAGCTTGATGATACTTATGGCGTGGAGATGCTGTTCGACAGCGCACTCTAAGCGTTTCGGCTGGCCTCGCATCCTCCCCAGTGTGCGGGGCTGGCCCTTTTTGGAGGTCTCATGGCGATCACATATCGTGGCATTCGCTTCGAGGGCTATAACCGCCCGAAGCGTACACCCAAGCACCCGAATAAAAGCCATGTCGTATTAGCGCGACAAGGCGACAAGGTTCGCATGATCCGATTCGGTCAGCAGGGTGCAGACACCAAACCTCCACGCAAGGGCGAGAGCGAAGCTGATAAGGCTAAGCGCAGATCGTTCAAGGCACGACATGCGGCAAACATAGCCAAAGGTCGTAGAGATAAAACGGCATCAGCAGCATATTGGGCTGATCGTACCAAGTGGAGTTGATATGGCCTTCTCTCAAGACTCTGATCTAGTCGCGCTCGTTCCCGACATATTGCAGTTCGGCATATCTAGCTTCGCCGCTGAACATGCCAAGGCCGAGGTTGACTTGCTGCGAACGATTCGCAATGAGTGGTGGTATCGCAAAGGCTTGCCAGGAGAAATGGTCACCGCCTACCTCACAGAGTCACAGTGGACTCGGTGCAACGTCTATCTAGTTCTCTGGAAGTTTGCTCTGCCCCAGCTTACGAACTGGGTGGAGAATGATCGCTTTCTAGGGATGATCGACTTCTATAAACAGAGGTATGAGGAAGAACTAGTCGCGGTATTCGCTGACGGCGTGGAGTACGACGATGACAATAGCGGCTCGATAGAAGATGACGAGCGCAACATCGTTAGCTATGGGCGACTAACACGATGAGCGTTGAGGTCAAGTTAATCATAGAAGGCGACTTGACTAAGCAGCCAGCAAAAGTGAGGCGAGCAATTTTATTTGGTACGCCAAGAGCTTTGAAAAGGACGGCGGCTCTAGGCCGGCAGATCATTAAGCAAGGACTGAAAGATCAGCAAGGCATCGAGGGCAAGCTAAAACCATACAGCAAGTCGTATATCCGTTTTCGTGCAGCGCCAAGACGCAGAAGGAAAGGTCGCCTAACAGGTTTAGGCAAAGAGAATCCTGCTATCGTGAACTTGAACGCGACAGGGCAAATGTTGCGGTCGATGCAAGTCAAGAGCGATGGAAAATCAAAAGCGGTTATTTATTTTGATAACGCGAATGCAAGCAGGAAGGCATTTTTAGTTGGGAAGGAAAGGCCATTTTTAGGGTTCAATTCATCGGAGCGTGAGAGACTTGGCAAACTCTTCGCACGCAATATAAACGCGGCATTTAAGGCTGCGCAGAATTCCTGATGAGTGTACGAGAAAACATCGCTGGCAATATCGTGACGCAGTTGCAAGCGATCTCATCGCCTACGATTAAGCTGGTGACGCGAGAGCCTTTCGACTTTGATAAACTGAGCAACGCGCAATATCCAGCTATCCTGGTCAGGACGACCAACGAAAGCAGAGAGGATGCAACGGTCGGAGGAAGCGCGACAAGTCGCTTTGGGAATATAGATTACGAGCTAGTCTGTTTTGTTAAATCGACTACGATAGACACTGCGAGGAATCAGATCGTTGAAGCGATTGAAGAAAAATTAGATGTTGATAGAACGAGAGGCGGTAATGCTATCGACACACAAATCACCAGCATCGAGACAGATGATGGCAGCATTGACCCAATAGGCGGGGTCATTATTACAGTGCGAGTCGAATATCAGTTCACTCGCGGTACAACCTAGAGGGCAATAAAATGGCTACAACAAAGGGTTCGGGTGGAGTCGTAAAGCTGGCTGCTACTGGCGGCACTGCGACGGCGGCAGGCGAAGTACGAAACTTCAGCATTGAGCAAACAGCGGACACGCTAGAAACCACAGTGATGGGCGCAACAGCACGCACTTATGTCGGCTCACTCAAGAATGCAACGGTTTCGATGTCAGTCTATTGGGACGACAGCGATGCGGTGCAGCTATTGGTTGATGCAGCAGACTCTCTCGACTTCCAGATCCATCCGACAGGCACAGGATCAGGCGAGAAGTTTTACAGCGGGGCAGCGGTTGTGACTGGTAACACGATCAGCGCGGCATTCGATGGTCTAGTTGAGGGCGAGTTTGCCTTCCAAGTATCAGGGGCGGTCACAGAAGGCACGAACTGATGGGGCTGGTTCGGGAGCTACGCAATCGGCGCAAAGTAGAGCCGAAGCGAATCGAGGTCTCAGAGTGGGCTGACGAGATCGGCGAGCCTTTTGTGTTTTACTGCTACCCAATAACCGCTTATGACATGGGCCAGATGCAGAAAAAGCATCCAGGGTTTTTGAGTGATATGACCTTGCCCGCGATGGTCGATTTGATTTGCCTAAAGGCTACCAATGAAACCAACGAGCGCATTTTCGACTCAGCAGAGGATCGTCACGATCTGATGGGGGAGGAGAGCGCGATAGTCAGCGAAATAGCTGCTCAGATGTTTAGCACGATCACGAGTGTTGAGGATCAGGAAAAAAACTAACTAGCGATCAGTTTCGGCTCAACCTTATCGCCCTAGCTGATCGCTTACATATTACGATAGGTGAGGCTGAACAGATGCCGCTCAGTGAGTTCCACGAGTGGGTAGCCTATCTGAACATTTTGGGGCGCGAGGATGGCAGCAGCAAATGAGCAAAGATTTGTCTTTGTCGCAGAGGACAGGACAAAACGCGCAACAGAGCAGGTTAGAAAGGGTCTGGGCGACACTGCCGCGCAAGGGCGTCGAGCATCTAATAGCTTTAGGCAGTTTAGAGGTGCGTCACAGCAGCTAGGCTTTCAGATTCAAGACGTAGCCGTGCAGCTACAAAGTGGCACAGCAGCGGCTACCGTGTTCGGTCAGCAAGGTTCTCAAATCGCATCAATTTTTGGCCCTGGTGGCGCTGTGATCGGCGCGTTGATCGCTGTGGGTGCGGCGTTAGGCGGCACATTTCTTTCCTCTCTCACTCAGTCAAATGAACTGCTCAAAAAGCTCAGAGAAAACGCAAAGGACTCTGCCGAAGACATACTCTCGTTGAGCGGTGCCCAAAGAGAACTAGCTTTGCAGGCGTTACGAAAACAGCTTACAGATACAACTACCGAGTTGAGGGTTGAGGAGGAAAAGCTCGGAAAGGCGCAAAGGGACGCAGCGTTACCCGTAAAGGGTCTGAATGACAGAAACGCCGCCGCTAGAGAAAAAGGAATAAAAAGCGCAAAAGAATTATCTCTCAATGTTGGCTTGCTGACTAATGAGCAAACTCGGCTAAATGAGTTGATAAGAGCGTCAATAGACCCACAGTTTGCAGCAGCACGAGCGGCTGAAGAAAACGACGTAAAGGTGAGGGCGTCGAATGCTTCGCTCATAGAGCAGATAGCGACATATGGTAAAAGTGCTGAAGCACTTGCAACGTATAAAGCAGTGCTCGATGGGACAATTACGGCGGAGGAAAGAAACAATATCGCACTCGCCGCTAATTTGGACAAGCTCAACGAGAGAAAGAGGCAAGAGCAAGAGGACGCCAAGAGAGAAAAGGAAGCAGCAAAGCAAAAAGAACGAAACAGCAAAGCTGTTGTTTCTAACTTAGACAATCAACTCGAAGCGTCAGCGCGTACAAGTAGGAGCATGTTCGAGCTAAATAAAGCCGTGAACATAGCCCAAGCGATCATGGATACTAGAGCTTCCGCAACGCTTGCACTTAAGACGTTCCCACCACCTTTTGGGCAGATCGCAGCGGCGGCGAATATTGCTTTCGGATTGCAGCAAGTGGCGGCAATCAAGTCTACTAGCTTCGAGGGCGGTGGATTTACAGGTATGGGAGCGAGGTCTGGCGGCATAGATGGTCGCGGTGGATTCCTTGCGACTTTGCACCCCAACGAGAGCGTGATTGACCACACCAAAGGGCAAGGCGCAGGCGTTACGATCATCAACAATGTAGACGCTAGAGGTTCGAGCGCAGACGTAGACCAGAAAATTAGAGTCGCAATGCAGCAAACCTCGCAGCAGACGGTGATGACTATTCAAGACCTAATGCGCAGGAGGCGTTTCGTATGACGACGTTCACTTTCCCTGCTATCACGCCAAGCACAAACACCTTTGAGCTAGTAGCAAACACTAGGACGTTTCAGAGTCCGCTGACCAATGCGATACAGACATCATCGCGCAAAGGTTCGTTGTGGCGGGCTAGCCTGCAGTTCAACAATCTGTCGGGTGCTGATCGTAAAGTCATGCAAGCGTTCTTGGTCAAGCTGAACGGTCAAGAGCATAGGTTCACGCTTCACGATCATTCTCACACACGCCGAGGTGCGGGAGGCGGGACGCTTAGGGTCAACGGCGGCACTCAGTCTGGCACCAGCTTGGTGTGTGATGGAGCGACTGCAAGCGTTGCCAACTATTTGAGGTCGGGCGACTATATATCGTTCAACAACGAGCTTCATATGGTCGTCGCTGATGCCAATTCGGACGGCTCAGGCAACATCACGTTGTCGATAGCTCCACCCATACGGAAAACGCCAGCAGACGACACAGTAGTTGATTATACGGTGCCGGTATCAGGTGTGTTTTTGCTGGCTGGCCCAGCATCGTGGCAAACAACCCCGTCCATCACGTCGAGCTATACGATTGAAGCGGTTGAGGATGTTCTAGCGTGAGTCGAGGGTTTCCGACAAACGTTGCCAACGCGCTCGCAACTCAGCACGTCAGTCTCGTCACCTTTGTGCAACTGGCATTCCCGTCAGGAACCGTCTATTTGCACAATTCAATCGGGACGTACACCTTCGGCGGCAATGACTATCTCGGAGTCGGCGATCTAGGGGCGATCAGCCCGCTGGAGGAAGGCGCAGACATCAGCCCCTACCAAATTACTTTGTCACTCTCTGGATTGGATTCGACCATCGCGGGTGCCGCACTCACAGAAGATTATTACATGCACGCCGTCACAGTTTTGCTAGGAGTGCTGAACGCAGACGATGCCTTGCTTGCTGATCCAACTGTCGTCTTTGAGGGGTTTATGGATCAAATGAATATCAGCGTCGGAGCAGACGGCGGCGACGTAATCACTTTGACTGCTGAATCGGAATTGGCGCGATTCGATAAAGCCTCGAACATCAAATACACAGACATCCAGTTGCAGAGCGAGTTTTCGGGTGATTTGGCTTTTGAGTTTATGCCAGACATTGAGGGCGCGAAGATACGCTGGGGTGATCCAACTTCTGATTCCGTGGCTGGTTCAGCGGGATCGCAGAACATAATTGACGGCAACGAAAGCGGCAGGCGGGGCAGATGAGTCCGGTTTATGCGGCTTTGAATAAGTGGAAAAGGCGGCCTTTTTCATACGGTGATGCAGACTGCTGCCAGTTTGTAGCGTTTATCGTGCGAGAGCTTAC
>Ga0209348_1001801_pt1 | contig 10293 bp, 13 predicted proteins | sample ETNvirenome_2_30_FD_184065 | JGI IMG/M metagenome (GOLD analysis project Ga0209348, IMG submission 184065) | Marine viral communities from the Pacific Ocean - ETNP_2_30 (SPAdes) (version 2) | ecosystem: Environmental > Aquatic > Marine > Oceanic | place: Pacific Ocean | collected 2013-06-22 | reverse complement strand
GCGCAAGCAAATGTTAACCCAGTTACTAACTTGACAGCAACACAGGAAGCTTTATTATCTCCTGAAGAAAAAATTATTGCAGGGAGAACATAATGACTAAAAAGTCTGCATTACAAAAAATAGAAGCTCATGAAAAACTTTGCAGGATTATGCAAAAGCAAACGTTCGAACAAATAAAAGAAATGAGAGAACGTATTAAAAGAATAGAGTACATGATTGTAGCTGGAATGGGATCAATGATTTTAGCTTTAGTCATGAACTATATGAAATAATGAATCTTACACGTAACTTTACTTTATCAGAATTAACCAAATCAGATACTGCAATTAGGAAAGGTATCAATAACAACCCTAATGCAGAACAGGTAGAAAAATTAAAAGAACTATGTGAAAATATTTTGCAGCCGGTGCGTGACCACTTCGGCAGAGTAAAAATAACTAGCGGATTTCGTAGCGTAGATCTTTGTATTGCTATCGGCAGCTCAAGCAATTCGCAGCACGCCAAGGCCGAGGCCGCCGACTTCGAATGTCCAGGTGTAGATAACGCTGAATTAGCAGATTGGATTTATAAAAACCTCGAGCCAGATCAGCTCATCCTCGAGTTCTACACTCCGGGTGAACCTAACAGCGGGTGGATACATTGTAGCTGGGTATCTGATGGTAGACGTGCACAATATATGCATGCATTTAAATCAGAAGGTAAAACAAAATACAAACCTGTAATAGGATCAGCTAGGAATTTAATATAAAATCAAAAGATAAAATTCTTTTTTTAAATTTAATTTTATTTGGTTCAGTGTAATGCCATAAATGTTGTGGCACTATCATTATATCTCCAGGTTTAACTTGTGGTGTATACAAAACACTTTGATCATTTTCATTATTCCAAGGTTGTATGTAAGTAGTTTTAGGTGAGTCTGGTTTCATATCTAAATATAAAATACCACAATAACCAGTAGAGCTATGGTTGTGTGGCACATGATAATCACCTTTGTTATAAACAACGGACCAAACTCTTTGCAATAATATTTTAGAATTATATTTAGTTTGTATTAAATTAAATTCATCTTTAAATATTTCTTTAAACTCTGCATTAATATTACATTTATTTCTATTGCTTACAAAATTAGGAAATGGAACTTCAGGGTATTGTTTTAATACTTTTTCTATAGCTTTCTTTTTCTCTTTAAATTTGATACACTTAATTTTAAAAAATTCTATTTTAAATATAGGTTCTATTTCAAATTTTATATCCATGATTTCAGCTCTTCACCTAAAACTTGCGATGCTATGTTTACTTTTTTACGTAACGATTGTACGATTTTTTCGTCCACAGTATCTTCAGCGATTAGGTCAACATAAGTTACAGGTTTTCTTTGTCCGATTCTGTGTGCTCTGTCTTCTGACTGTAGTCGTTTTTCGAGATCATATCCGTTAGAATAGTAGATTACGGTGTTTGCAGCCGTCAAAGTAATGCCATAGCCGCCCGTAGACGGCGTTCCGACCATAAACCGACACCTAGGGTCATCCTGAAATTTCTTGATGTTAGGTTGTCTCTCTTCCTGTGGTGTAACTCCATAATAGTCTACAATAGAACCTGGTCCATATTTTTTTGTAACTTCTTTTATTATGTTATTTACATCACGTTGCCAGTGGGCCCAGATGATAGCTTTACCTTCTGTCTCTTCTAATACATCCATAAGTTCTGGTAACCTATTACTATCTACGTGTTGAGCCGTGCCATCATCAGCAACAAAATGACCACAAGTTATTTGTTGTAAACGCATGAGCTGCGTAAGCACAGTCATAGTAGATGCAACCTTACCATTTAAATGTGCGATAGCTTGTTTTTTCATTTGCTCGTAAACTTTCTTTTGATCAGATGTAAGTTTAATATGTCTCTTAATAAATATTTTATTAGGTAAATCTAGACAATCTTCTTTTAATACTCTGTAAGAAAAATTTTTAATGGTATCTGATAACTCACCCAGGTTTCTAAATTTATGCACAACTTGTATAGATCTACCTGCAAGATTTAATGTTTTCATTTCTGCATAGCGATTACGAAACGCATAGTATGAAGTAAAGTCCAATAACCACGGATCAAGGAACTCACACTGCGTGTACAAATCAAGAGGATTTTTGGTTACAGGAGATCCTGTCATTATTCTTCTATATTTAGATTTTCTACCCAGACCTAAAATATTTTTAGTTCTCTTTGCGGTAGGTGTTTTAATAGTTGTAGACTCATCTATTGCCATCAATGCATTATGTGAGTTTAAAAATTTAAATGCAAAGTCAACTCCTTTTTTAGTAGACAAAGCTTCCACATTCATAATTAGAATGTGGAGCTCTGTACCTGTCATAGATAGGAGGTCTAATGAAGCTTGTTGTTTTTTGGTTATATTTGATTGCCACAATACAGTCACATTTTCTATGTGAGTTGGTAAGTGATTTGGTAACTCTTGTTCGTGCCAGGTTTTAACAACACCTTTTGGTGCAATAATTAAAGCACCATCAATCTTGCCTTTGTCATAAAGCATAGACATATTATCTATTAATACTTTTGTTTTACCTGTACCCATTTCCATAAAATACGCATACGTTTCTCTATTCCATGACTTTTCTAATGCAGTCAATTGATGAGCATAGGGTTTCTTTTTAAATTTATAATTCATATATACTTTCTGACTTGACATATAATATAGGATCGCTATATTGTCAAGTATGAAAGAAAATAAAGTATACGTAATACAAGAAATTGCAGGGACTACCCAAGGTAATCCTAAAATAAATATTATTGGCGCTACAGAATACGGCAATGTAAATTTTTTGTTACCTGAATTTTCACAAATTATTTTTTCTCCAGGTCCTTTAGTACGAAAGTTAAGACAAGGCCTAAAAGATTTTACAGAGAATGATCATTTGTTATTAACAGGAGATCCAGCTTTAATAGGTGTTGCGTGTTCTATAGTTTCTGACATTACAAATGGTAAATACAATTTATTAAAATGGGATAAACAAGAAAAAAAATATTATCCTATAGCAATTAATCTATACGAGAAAGGAGAAGTAGATGAGCATTAAACATAATATAAAGATAAGAACATTTACAGGAAGTGGGTCCATTGATTTTGAAAAAGATCAACAAGACTCCATGAAAAAAACTAACAACATTCAGTCACTTGCAGATCAAGTAGAAAGATTAGAATCTTTGAATGCAAGATTAGCATTACAAGAAGATAATATGAAGAGCACTAAAAAAGATATTGAAAGATTATCTGGTGAGGTAATACCAACCATGATGACTGAAATGGGTTTATCAGAATTAAAACTTCAAGATGGATCACATCTTAAAGTTTCTACGTCGTACAAAGCGCACATAACAGAGGCGAATAAACAAGCGGCGTTTAACTGGCTTCGTGACAATGGACTAGGAGATATCATTAAGAACGAGATCTCGGTGTCTTTTGGTCGTGGCGAAGATAACAAGGCAGCACACTATGCTGAACTTGCGAAGGGTCAAGGGCTCGATCCGACACAAAAGTTGAAGGTAGAGCCAATGACCCTGAAAGCGTTAGTCCGTGAGCGTATTGAGGCGGGTAAAGAAATGCCAACGGAAATTTTCGGTGTGTTTACCGAAAATAAAACAACAATAAAAAGGAACAAATAAAAATGAACCAAGTAACAACTAAAAAAGAAGGAGCATTAGCAGTAAACTTGTTTGAAGCTGATGCAAACAAAGGTTCTCAAAACATAGCGCAAGAAGATCTTGCGTTACCTTTCCTAAAAGTTTTGGGACAACTATCTCCAGAAGTAAATAAAAGAGATGGTAAATATGTCGAGGGCGCAGAACCCGGCAAAATAATAAATACAGTTTCTAACGAGCTGTATACGTCTATCAATGTGTTACCTGTCTTTTACAAAAGACAATACATTGAATGGCAAGACAGAGGCGCCAGCACTGGTGCACCTGTTGCTATCCATGAGGCAGACAGTGATATCTTGAGTCAAACCACAAGAGGTAAAGACTACAAAGATAGATTACCAAATGGTAATTATCTTGAGAACACTGCAAGTCACTTTGTGATTTTATTGGGTAGTAGTCCCCAAACAGCTTTGATTTCTATGAAAGCTACTCAATTAAAAGTGAGTAGAAAATGGAACTCAATGATGATGGGTATTAAAATGCAGGGTAAAAACGGTTTGTTTACTCCGCCAACATACAGCCACATTTACAATCTAAAGACTGTTCAGATGTCTAACGACAAAGGAACATGGTTTGGATGGGATGTGTCAAAGGTTGGTCCTATCGAAGATAAATCAGTCTACGATATAGCAAAAGGTTTCGCCGACCAAGTAGGTAAAGGTGAGATCCAAGCTAAACACGGATCGGAAGAATCAAAAACAGATTCTCCATACTAGAATCCTAGGTGGTGGGCATCAAAGCTAGCGTGGAGATGCCCACGATTAAATTATGTCGGTAGAAAGATTTAAAAGTATATTTGCAGGATTAGACCGTGCACATGGTGTCACTTATGTAGATAAGAAAGGTGCTGATGGTCAAAAGATAAAAGGCAAATCATTTGTAACTAGAGCTTATGTTGCAGATGACATGTGGTTAAAACATTTACAAGGCACAGAACCAAGCCTTGGTATCATTCCAATAACAGATCAAAACACATGTAAGTGGGGTTGCATAGATATAGATTCATACGCAGGCTTTGATCATAAAAAATTAATAGATAAAATAAAAAGTTTAAACTTACCATTGTTAGTATTTAGATCTAAATCTGGTGGAGCTCACGTATTTTTATTTACATCTGTATTTATAGAAGCAAAATTAATGCGAGATAAATTATTATCTATTAGTGCAGTGTTAGGATATGGCGGATCAGAAGTTTTTCCAAAACAAGTAGAATTAAAATCGCAAGATGATACAGGAAATTTTTTAAATTTACCATACTTTTCTGGTGATGATACAACAAGATATTGCTTTAACGATAAAGGCGAAGCTGTTAATCTAAAAAGTTTTTATTTATTGTATGATTTATATAAACTTACACCAGAACAATTAGAAAAATTAATTGTAAAAAGACCAGAGTCTGAATTTAATGATGGTCCACCTTGTTTAGAATCCTTAACACAAACAGATATTAAAGATGGTAGAGACAGAATACTTTATCAATACATACAATATGCAAAACGTAAATGGCCAGAGAACTGGCAATCAAAAATAAATGCATTTAATTACAAATACTTTGCTAGTCATCCTGAAGGACCACTCGAAGATAAAATAGTACAAGGTAAAATAAAATTTAACGATGGTAAAGATTTAGGTTTTAAATGTAACGAGGATCCTATGTGCAATCACTGCGATAAAAATTTATGCAGGACTCGTAAGTTTGGCATTGGTGGTGAGTCTGTGTTTCCATCACTAACCGATTTACAAAAAGTATTATTAGATGAACCATACTACTGGGTCAACGTAGATGGTGAAAGAGTTAAACTAGATAACATTGATTATTTAATGGAGCAAAGATTATTTAGGAGGACTGTTGCAAAACAAGTAAACAAAAAACCTAAAAGAGTTACAGTAAAAGAATTTGAAACTTATGTAGATCAATTACTGCAGGGTGTAGAAGAGGTAGATGCACCTGTAGGGTCATCACGAATCGATCAATTATCAAATCATTTGGAGGACTATTGTTTACAAAGATCTATCGGCAGTGTCAGCAAAAAAGATATTTTAAATGGTGCAGTATATACAGAAGGCAGCAAACATATATTTACTTTTCATAGATTCTTTCATGGACATTTAACTAAAAAGAAATGGAAAGAAGATTATCAGGTAACACAACAAATGTTAAAAGAACATTGTGGGTGTGAGGAAGGACGTATGGTTATAGGTAAAAAGAAACCATCTATTATGAAAGTAGATATATTTGAAAAACCAGAAGATCAATTTACACAAAAGAAACTAAAGGAAGATGATCCATACTAATGAAAACTATAGTGTTAGGTCCACCGGGCACCGGGAAAACTCATACTCTTTTAAATAAGGTACAAGATTATTTAAAAGATGTAGACCCAGATAAGATAGGTTACTTTGCTTTTACAAAGAAAGCAGCAAACGAAGCCAAAGCAAGAGCTATGGATAAGTTTAATTATACAGAAGATGACCTTCCATACTTCAGAACTTTACACTCACTAGCATTTAGAAAGTTAGGAATCAACAAAGACCAGGTAATGCAAAAAAGACATTACGAAGATCTTGGTAGAAAATTAAATTTATTTATAGATTACAACGAACACGATCAAGAAGAGACAGGTTTGTTTACAACAAAGTCTGACTACCTGCGTTTAATACATCTTGCAAAGCTACGTAATATAACGCTGGAGCAGCAAATTAAATTAGGAGAACACAATACTGAAATTGAGTATGATACATTAGTACATTTAAAAAATGAATTAGATAGATACAAGAAAGAATATAATTTAGTTGACTATAACGATATGATTTTAAAATTTATAAAATCAGATTCATCTCCAAAGTTTGACGTGGTGTTTATTGATGAGGCACAAGATTTATCTTTAATGCAATGGAACATGGCAAAAACTATTTGGGATAAAACACAAGATTCTTTTATTGCAGGTGATGATGACCAAGCAATATTTAGATGGGCAGGAGCGGATGTAGATTCTTTTATTACACAAAAAGGTAAACTATTGAATCTTACACAGTCAAGAAGAATACCAAGAGCAGTGCATGACTTTGCACTTGGTATAATTAAACGAGTATCAAATAGAAGATACAAAGAATGGGCACCAAGAGATCACCAAGGCTCTCTAAAATTTCATGATGATATAAAAGATTTAAATATGTCTTCAGGTAAATGGTTGGTGTTAACAAGAACACGTCACATGTTAGAAGATATAGAAGATGAAATGCGTGAACGTGGTTGGTATTTCGAAAATAGATTTAAGAGAATGCCAGAGAAAGATGCAGCAGAAGCTGCATTAGAATGGGAGTCTGCTCGTAAAGGACACCCATTAAATTTTAAACAGATAGAAAGAATATATAGTTATATGTCACCTGCGCACGCAGATAAAAATTTTTTAAAAGGTATGGCCAAAGAAAGTTTTTATCATTTAGCAGACACAGGAATAAAAACAAATGCAGTATGGTATGAAGCTTTTGATAATCTAGATTTTAGAAGAAAGAGCTATATACGTAGTATGCGTAGAAATGGTGAGAACTTAAATGATAAACCAAGAATAAAATTATCTACGATACATAGTGTAAAAGGTGGTGAAGAAGACAATGTAGTATTATTAACTGATCTAACTACAAACACAAATAGATCTTATTTAAAACAACCAGATGATGAGACGAGATTATTTTATGTTGGTGCAACACGAACAAAAGAAAACTTACACATCATCAGACCAAAAGATTATGATAAATCTTTTCCAATGGAGGACTATGAGTAAACCATACAATAAACAAATCGGAGGATCTCACTACCAAAAGTATAAGATTCAACCAAGTAAATTCGTAATTGAGAACAAGTTGTTATATCCCGAGGGTTGTGCTATAAAGTATATTATCAGACACCAGGATAAGGGAAAGAAACAAGACATACTAAAAGCAATACATTTTTTAGAAATGATAATCGAAAGGGATTACAAGTGATACAAAAACCTATGTTCACACCACAGACAGAGTGGTTACCTCCAACAGGTTTTCCTGACTTATCCAAACACGAAGAAATCTCAATCGATTTAGAAACAAAAGATCCTGGACTTAAAACTATGGGATCTGGATCTATTACAGGTAAAGGTGAAATAGTTGGTATTGCATTAGCTGTAGAAGATTGGGCCGCATATTATCCTATCGCTCATGAAGGTGGTGGTAATATGGATAAAAAGAAAGTCATGGAATACTTTGCAAAAGTTTTAAAAACTGATGCTACCAAGATATTTCATAATGCTATGTATGATGTATGCTTTATTAGAGCTGCAGGGCTAGAAATATGTGGTGACATCGTAGATACCATGATTGCTGGCTCTCTGGTGGACGAGAATCGCTTTCGTTACGATTTGGGCTCCATGGGTAGGGATTACCTCGGAAAGGGCAAAAATGAGGCTGTATTGAAGGAAACAGCTGATGTTTGGGGTGTAGATGCCAAGTCAGAGATGTATAAATTACCTGCCATGTATGTGGGTGAATATGCTGAAGCTGATGCTAGTTTAACTTTGCAGTTATGGCAAGAGATGAAAAAAGAAATATACCACCAGGACCTGGAGGCGATATTTACTTTGGAGAAAGAATTATTTCCTTGCCTCGTTGATATGCGTTTTTTAGGAGTTCGTGTAGATTTAGAAGCAGCGAGTAAATTAAAAAACAAACTATCATTAGAAGAAAAACAATGCCTGCAAAAAGTAAAAAAAGAAACAGGAGTAGATACCCAAATATGGGCTGCTCGGTCGATAGCGCAAGTCTTTCAAAAACTTCACCTACCTTTTGACAGAACTGAAAAAACAGATTCTCCATCTTTTACAAAAAATTTTTTACAGAATCACCCCCACCCACTAGTGAAACTAATTGCCCGAGCCCGTGAAATAAACAAGGCTCATACCACGTTTATTGATACCATACTAAAGCATCAACATAAAGGGCGAATTCATGCAGAGATTAATCAATTAAGATCTGATCAAGGTGGTACAGTTACTGGTAGATTTAGTTATAACAATCCAAATTTACAGCAGATACCAGCACGGAACAAGGAACTTGGACCAGCTATTAGAAGTTTATTTATACCTGAAGGTAATAAGAAATGGGGTTGTTTTGATTACTCACAACAAGAACCAAGATTAGTTGTACACTACGCAGCATTACAGAATCTCTATGGAGTGGACGAAGTATTGGATGCCTATAACCAAGGCGATGCCGACTTTCATACTATCGTTGCTGACATGGCAGAGATACCTAGATCACAGGCCAAGACTATAAACCTTGGTCTGTTCTATGGTATGGGTAAAAATAAATTACAAGCAGAGCTTGGTGTATCAAAAGATAAAGCTGAAGATTTATTTAAACAATATCATAACAAAGTTCCGTTTGTAAAAAAACTAATGGATAATGTTATGCAACGTGCGCAGAACTCTGGTAAGATTAGAACGTTACTAGGTAGACTATGCAGGTTTCATTTGTGGGAGCCTAATCAGTTTGGTATTCACAAAGCCTTGCCACATGAAGCAGCGCTCATGGAACACGGACCAGGGATCAAAAGAGCATACACATACAAAGCTTTGAATAGATTGATACAAGGATCTGCAGCTGACATGACAAAAAAAGCAATGATACAATTACATAAAGAAGGAATCGTACCACACATACAGGTTCACGATGAATTAGATATATCTGTTGCTGACGAAGCAGAGGCAGAAAAAATAAAAAGTGTGATGGAAAGTGCTGTTGACTTGGAAGTACCTAATAAGATAGATTATGAGTCCGGTCCAAACTGGGGAAATGTGAAATGATTTATGGCTTATTTAAATGCAAACATTCCTGTGGAGTACGCACAGATAAGGAGAGAGTATCTTTACGATCTTAAAAAACATCATGGAGAAGTCGAAGATTGTATCGTATTTGGTGTCACTTGTATCACGGGTCGTGCGTTATTGTTTCATGCGATTATGGAAAATGGTGCAATCTTTTATCGATTACCTATTACAGCATTTATACAACGTGGATTTAAAGTTGAGGATGTACCTAAACGTAGACTTGATGAGCTTCAGCTCTGGAATTCTTTTAGTTACTATCCTGCTGTTACTAGTTGGGATATCCTAGAAGCACAATCAGGTAAATACATTGGCAAAGATAAAAAATGGCACTGGGGTAAATATTTATTTACTGTTGACTTTGCTCATCCAGAGCCTAATATACTAGACACTGATCATTCAGAGATACCGCACGAACATAAATGTGCGCACGTACTTGCACTAAATGATGGCAACTACGCAGCTCAACCTAACAACAGATTAATATGGGATATACCGTCATTTACGGTTAAGGACAAAACACCTGATTGGAAGGTTCAAACTAACTACTGGAACGTAGAAGATACACAACAGTGGCGAACAGAAGACACTGATAATTTTTTTTACGAAATGGAGGAAAAGAAAAATGATTGATAAAATTAAAAATAAAGCAATCCATTACTGGTCAAACCACAAGATAGAAACAATTGTGTTTGTCGTTTTGGTTATAGCATTAATAGTTAAGTAA